>Ga0228711_1005967_pt1 | contig 18347 bp, 15 predicted proteins | sample MedpolnodulmetaG_2_FD_177996 | JGI IMG/M metagenome (GOLD analysis project Ga0228711, IMG submission 177996) | Root nodule microbial communities from Medicago polymorpha collected in Santa Monica, California, United States - brown nodules | ecosystem: Host-associated > Plants > Roots > Nodule...
AATTATAAATAATAAAATTTTTTTTTTTTTTTTTTAAATTGAAAGAGTGAATAAGATGTTTGTTTGAAATATTTTATACTAATAAATAATAATATGAAATTTAAACTCTTAAAAAAATTTGTAATAAACGTTTCGCCATTTTGTATTCTGATTTATTTCTTAAATGTCTCACTTGAGTGATATAGAAAACATATAATATAGAAAAAGTAGAAAAGAAACAGATATGTAATGGGGCGGTGTGGTGATAAAGGAAAAACAAGATAAAAATAAAATAAAATTGGAGAAAGTTTCTATTTTAGAAAATAATTTAATTCAATGATGAGACCTTGATTCATTATAGCATGTGCATTGGGGTGTCGGTTTAAAGTATCTATTGAGGATTCGATCGAAAAGTATACTATAATAACTATTGAGGATCTTTCTTCAAAAAAAAAAAAAAAAACTATTGAGGATCTAGTTTGGTCGACATAAAAAAATAAACAGTCATATTTGCTCAGCAAACAGTAATTGGTTAATTGCTAGTAGTAGTAATAGATCGACACTAATATTATATGGAACTAACTCAAGTCTCTAGTTCTTGCTGTCCAATGGTTCAATATAGCAAAATTATTTAGAACTAAACTGGTAATATATCTTTTTTCTTTCTTTCTAAGATGATAAAAATCTTCTAACAAAAATGCATATTGAACGGGGACTACCCACGTGGAATATTCTATTCTACATTTCTGCCTCTTCCCTCTAAAAAAAAGTGCTACTGTATGAGTAGGTCTCACTAGCCGAAAGCAAAGCAAGACAGAGCAAGTGATGGAGGCAATGTAGTGGTATATGTATCAATCAAAAGGGTTCACTGAATCCTATAAAACCACAAAACAAGGGCAACTATCCATGAATTGTTTTCCTCTTGAGTTAAGCAATTCAAATTATAGGATTATTAAGAAATAAGCTCACCGCATGTACAGGTCATTAATAAAGGGAGGAAAACATGAATGAAATACATTTTTTAACACATTCCTACATTAGTTGAAATTTAAATTAATCCCAGTAAATTATGTTGATCCCACAAAGGTTTAGTGGAATCCATATAAGTTTACGACCAGGGATGCATATATACAAAAAGATGAGCTAGAAATCTAATAAGTTAACAAAAAATCACCAGCTTTACTAACTCCTCTGTCATAATTAACAAGTAAATAGCAGCAGTTTATCTTGTTAAGGGTCAGACTCAACAAACAAGTCGGTGAAGAAAGGATCAAGAATTGCTTCCTTGGCCGAATCATACTTGTCAAGACGTTTCTTCAAGGAGCGCAGATCTCTCTCGTCCTTTGAAGTTCGTTCCTGCAAATGCAATAACAATTGTTCATTATACACTGCCTTCTTTTTGCTCAATCATTTGCTGTTTTCATCAGAAATAAGTTCAGCTACTCTGCTGAGTGACATTGTTTAGTTAATTTAAGACTAAAGTTTATGAGCACCCAAAAACTTTATTAAACTATCAGAAGAAGACTGATTTTCTCATTGTTGGAGATTCCGCCTTAATTGCGGTCCGCCCCGAGTCGCCTAAATTGCGACCTTTGGTTAGCCTTCATTGCAGCCTCCAACACCTTCATTGTGCTGGCTTTGAGGGGGTGGATTTAGTCCCACATTGGATAGAAAGCACTCTTGATAAGAGTTTATAAAGAGGAGGCAAAATTTAAACATGGTATCATAGCCTATCGTATATCTATCGTTGGGCTTCCCGCATCATCCACACTTCAAGCCCATTGGGCCGGGCTGAAGCGTGAGGGGGTGTGTTGGAGATTCCGCCTTAATTGCAGTCCGCCCCTAGTCGCCTAAATTGCGACCTTTGGTTAGCCTTCATTGCAGCCTCCAACACCTTCATTGTGCTGGCTTTGAGGGGGTGGTTTTGTAAGGATGAGTTAGGCCCCAAATTTCAACACTCATCATTAACTAATATAACAGTAATCATATATTGAAAACGAGTAATGCAAAGCTTTATAACGTGTTATATCTAAACCTGAAAATTGCAATTCCAAAATGTCCATAGGGAAAATAAGCAAAACAAGCACATATGGTTTGCTAAAAATAGACAAGACTTACAAATGATTTCTTCGTGAGGAGTATGTCTACCAAGTAGACCAACCATAACACATTTGTTTTAGGGAAACTGCAAATTTGAAAAAGCAACAGAAATTTAGTTTCTGAGAAATACAAAAAAACAATAAAGAACATTGCAAATTCTATACCAAGACTGATGTCAACAATGTGTCGAATATTATAATATCAAAGCAAATTATCATATTGTTGTCGAATAATTCTTGAATCAGTTGAATGGCATGTAAAAAATTTGGTACACAACCAAAAATTTCCATGTAGACAGAATGTCAAAAGAGGGGATTTATCGTCTACAAGGAAGACTTGACTTGAGAAGCATCCCATATGTACAAGACTACAGTCTACATATACACCAAATAGGTATATTCTTTCCCAGAATAGTACAACAAAGAGGTATTTTACACTTAATCACTCTTTTATGTTCAAATGAACAATCCACACGCGTGCACACAAAATGGGACAATTATAACCAAGCATTCAAACTACTATTATCCAAGTAGGGTGAAAACTGGCTATAATAAATGAATATGAGAGAATCTCACCTTCCTTCCCACCAATCTTCAGTCACCTCCTTCATCCTCCGATATGTTTCCGACTGCATGTGAATGTAATAGTTTGATCCATTAATTCAATCAGAAATAACTTTTACAACCCAAAATAAGTATTTCTTACCTGTTTGTCCCCTTTTGGGCCTTTAAATAGGCCAGGATCGGAGGAAAGATCTAAGTACAGTATCCTATTACCTGTGTAAATATGACAACAGTTAATCATAGCAAGCGACAAATTTAAGACCCAATAGCATACCTAAGGCAAGAATTCCAGTGCTCACCTGTGTTTATTCTTGATAGAGTAAAGTCAATAATAGATATTATTAATCCATACGTTTCGACTAACAAGTTTTTGCCGTCGAGAGTGAACTGCAACTTTGCAGAATCACCACTTCGGCTGACAAGTATATTTCCCCTAACCAATTGGATATTCATAAATTAGTAATCTTACAAATATGATTGCATATATAAAGTCATTGCATGAACACCCACCAGTGAAGATCTCGATGTTCAAATTCAAAGGCAGACTCGGCCACAGCAAGCCCAGCTGCAACCTGTATTTTATGATGGAAATCAAAATACATAATCCCTCATTAAGCTGCAAGCATTTAACAGGTGCGGACGTGCACTAATAAGATAACATGTAATACATACCTGAACCAGTAAAATCCTTGCCTCGTCAAAATTAAGGAGCACAAAGCTTTCAAGATCCTTGCCCCCATGTTGTTGTACGAAGACCATGTAATACTAAAGGTGACCATAAGTTAGTATACTAATGCACATTAAACTGTTAAATGCAAATATTCTTGCTTGGGAAATGTACTCGCTAGGGCCCACTTTGGTTCCTAATTTACATTAAAAAAAAATCTGACAAACTTGTATATATTTGAGGTGCAAAAATAGATCTCAACGATGAGAAGCTGTTATATAGAAGACTTATAGTCATTGTAAGGTTTTAATTTTTCTCATCCCGTAATATAAATGTGATGAAAAGTTTATCCAAACTGGTTCCTGATCTATAGAAGAATGGATTATTCAGTAAATACAAAAAATATAGGGAGCAACTAAAGACCATCCTCATTTCTATTCGTTCAAACCCATTTTTCCACATAACACTTTTATCTGTGAAACAGAACTAAAAACTAGTTATTTCACTTAAGCTAGTATCTAAAAAACTCATGCCCGTCATTTATGTTCATAACAATATATTACGGTAAGTGAAATTTAAATTAGAAATACACACAAGTCCATAATCAACACGGTAAAACAGGAAACCTGTTGCTCTGGAAACTCTTTTGGGTGATCATTCTCTGAATTATGTTTGCGATCCCAATCTTCCCATGCTCGAATCAGGTCAGCATCATAAAGACCTTGGCACACCCTAAATCTGTCACAGAAGACGAACCACATATAGATGAGACCATAGTGCTTAGAGGCAAATGAGTAAAAATTTGTGCCAAGGACATAGAGCAAAACAACTTTTAAGCCATGCATTATGGAGCAGGCTCTTCTAACCATCACATTTCTATAGAGTCACCCACGCCGCAATGGCAAAAGTACAAACCCAATGGTGGAAAAGTCAAAAACTATGGTTAGTGGTAAAATTGGAAACAAAATTTTAGTTTTCCCATGGAAAATGGTTTTGATCAGCACCTTCAAATTATTTAAGTAAGATACTCACTCTATGGATTCTATGAATGTTCTGCATAGATTATTAGAAACTCCACTTCCTCTTAATTGATTAAGCGTTTTGCTAAGAAACACCTCCTCCAGCAATTCTTCTGATATCTGTAGTACATAAAGCCGCATAGTTCATTAACATAACAATACTAGTAGTTTATCCGTGACCACAGCATCCAAGATCCAACCACTTTAATCAAATTTAATAATATACTGATCAAGATGTTTCATCATATATTCTAACCGAAGTAGGGTAAACATAGTTTTATTTAAAAAATCCCTCTCGGGGACAAAAATATTATGATATATTACAAATTACAATTACCTTTTGGACTTCTCCATTCACTCTGAAATCCCCATCAAAAGGAACTATTTTACATACATAGTTCCCAGCCTTAAAAGCCTCTCCATATGTTCCTTCACCAACTTTCACAACTGTTTCTGAACCACTGGAAAAAGAAAAACGGCATTCCTATATGAATGAGGACATAGAATAATACAAACAAACAAAAAAATACTTAGGATGGAAGAAAAAATGGGATTTATAGCATTCTTAATTACAATTAAAGAACTTCTCAATTGAAAATGTGGATCTAGTACACTAGATTTGAGGTGCTTTGCATGATTTCAATGAGTGCTAAGGGCAATAATGCACACGAATGAACCTTGCACCTTAATGGAAATTACACAAACAGGAAAAATTGAAAACAAATTAAGATCTATAAATAGTCCCCCTGTGGTCTTGAAGGGGAAAAATGAAATTTCTTTCCAGTTTAACAGCTGATGCGTCATCAGAAAACTGTAATGAATATAAAGGAAAATTATATTCACCTAATTAGTTAACCGAACATCAAATCAACTTTGTAATGTCATGTACCAATATTGAAATGTAGACAGATTTGTCATGCAACTGAAAACTAATAATAAGAATACCAAGCACCAAAAAAGCATCTATTGTACCCACCACAACTATAGAAGTGTGTGGCATAAGAAGTAGAAAAAAATTGTCTCTCTAAGCACCAACTTACATAAACCTTTGTAGACCAAAAACCAAGATTAAACGTTACTAGGAAAAAGGAAACATACCTATACCGAGAGAACAGATCCTCTAACATGGATGGTGCCGACTGCCCACAAGTTTCTAATAGAACAGCAAACGGATTACTATGGTCATCAAATGAGGATGTTGATGTCAGAGAAAGTTTCTTTACACCAGCTTCTATATCTTCGCAACTTTCACTCTTAATAAGAATTGCATCGTTTGAACTTCTAGTTTCTCCATTTTTTAAATTCTGCAATTGTGAATTGCTTAGCTCACTTTGATCCATTGATCTCAATCTGAAGTCTGAAGAATTGTGATCAAGATCATAAATATTTTCTAATTCCATTTCACTTCGATCTAATGATCTCAATCTGAAATCTGAACTGCGATCATAAATGGTTTCTAATTTCATTGTTGGGGTATCAAGGATCTTGGATAGTGTGCTAGAGGGACCGCATCTGGGGTTTAATCTTCTGGCATGTAACCATTTTTCTAATCTGGAGCATATTGATGGTAATGGGACCTCTTCCGTCACATTGCCTGCAATCCATGAGCCAACTTTTTTCGGAGAGGGACTCTCCTCCATCAACTCAAAAGCATCAACCTCTTGAAAGTACAATCTCTCCTTATCAAAATTTGGAGGTTTAGCATTCTTTCCCTATACATACCAAACCAACAAATAACAATAAACAAATAGTTTAAGTCTTCAAAAATAGAACAACATGGATTTGGATATCATCTTACATAATTGTTCTAAATGAGAAGAAAATCATAGTTGTTAATTTCCTCAGAAAAACTAAGGTAACAAAAGCATACTTTGGGATGAGTAGGTGGTTTGCCTTTTCTTCGGTCTTTCTTTAGCTCAGGTCGGTAAACCAAAGAAGCACCAACTGCTACACTTGTCCTCCCTCTGTTGAAAGGAATTTCCAATAAATTAGAAAGAAAAACAAGAAATAGAGCGAACAAGTTTGGTTCCACAATGAGAAAAACTGATTTTGAATGAATTGATTTTAGTTAAAATAGAGTTGAATGTAAAGTGTTTTTGTTTGGATAGATGTCTACAGAAGTGAGTCGAAGAATAGTTTGAAGTGCAAAATTCAAATTTGGAATCAAATGCTACAAATCATAGCTTCAAACTAAAATCAATTCTACTGGAAAAACATCCAAACATGTTAAAACAATTCTACACCTCTAGAATCAATTTCACTGAAAAATAGGAACTTTATAGAAATTGAGAACAAACCTGGTAGAAAGAGAGCGTTTCCAACTAACTCTCTTAATTGGGTCAGCGAAACTCACTCGACTCGGACGCCGGGGAATATCATCGGAGTTTTTTCTGCAAAAATGAAAAGCAAAAACAGTTTCATAACCCTAAAATAAAATAAAAATGTGAAGAATCGCAAAGAAGAAGAAGAAGAAGAATGAGGAGTTAGTTACTAACGAGTTAACATTATTTGGGTCATTGCGAGGCTTTCTTCTGCGGAAAACGATGTCGATTTGATTATCGTAGTGTTGGTTTTCTTCGGCAACGATTTGTGACCATAAATCAGGGGAAGTGGGTGGTGGTGGTGGTGGTGGTGGTGGAAGGTTCTCAGAGTTGGAAGCCGTGTTTTTACAGCTGCTGCTCATTGATGACGATGACATGACATCCGGTTTGAAAGGAACGATACCTGGCTGGCGGGAATATCTGTACTGCAACTTCAAACTCTTTGTTTGAAATGAAGAAGAAGCAACTTGCACTGTTAATTTTTTTATTTTTTTTTAAACATAGTAAAAAGAATTCAAAAATTAAAGTAAATTATAAATTTGTCGTAGAAAAAATTCATTTTTAAAGTTTAAAGATGTTTAATACATCATTTTTAAGATAAACTTCTTTTTCTTTTGAGTTTCTTAGCAAATGTTCTAAGACATTTGTTAGCATTTCTCTTGAGAGAAATGATATTTGTACAACCATTTTGTGACAACTTCTAGACAACTTTCTCTCTCATACTCACATTATGTTCTTTTCTTCTCTCATCATTTTTCTCTCTCCATTGTTTTTGACCAATAAGTGGAGAGAAAAACAAGGTTGTCATCAAAGTTGTCTCCAAATGGATGTACATATATCACTACTCTTCTCTTAAATTAATGTCTTTCTAAATATTTATTTTTTACCACCTCAAAAAATAAATATATTTTTCATATTTCTTTTAGGAGATTTATTTTTTGTTTTTGATCTTTGTAATATGTTTTTTTTAACATCCAAATTTATTAGATAAAGAGGAAAGTGTAAATAGTATTTATCTCACAATTCGAGTAAAGTATAAGAGATGTGACTTGATCACAATTTTTTAACATCCAAGTTGTTGAATGTCAAATGAGTGTAAGCCCTTTCAATGTTTTTTAGCGAAAGAAGATGATGAAAAATAGTTAAGGTGTGAAATAGTATTACTGGGTTAAATAACCCCCTTCTGGTCCATTTAATAATTGCATACTAAATTCTTCCAACAAAGCTACCCCTTAGTCCTCTTCTAGACGTCACATTTAAATCCGTCGGATGAAGAATTTCACCACTCTAAGTGACGTATAAAGATTTTACCGCGAAGATATTTGTAGATTCAAGGACCCAAATCCATTCAAAAGCTCCTCCAACAAGTGTTCCTCCCTTCCAAAAAGATCTATCTTTCAATCAAACTTTCAACGCCATTCTTCATCAACCCATTTGACTAACCTTGTTATCCTTTTGAGTGGATACAAAAGGAGTCTAGGAAAATTGGATAATAGAGATTTACCATCTATCCAAATATCATGTCAAAAGAACGTTGCTTCCTCCATTACCAATACTTTTCTTTGCAGACTCCCAAAACCAATATACGACATTTTTCAATCCCTTTCCTAAAGCACATAAATCCTTCCACTAAAGGGATGTAAGTTTGAACTTATATCTAAATAGAATATTTGAAGGATAATCACAATTTCTGACCAATTTTGCCTTTAACACATCTTTCCACAGTGTTTTATCATCACTTAACAAACACTATCTCCACTTTGCAAGAAGAGACAAATTGAAAATTATAAAATCTTTGATCCCTAATTCCCCACTCATCCTTAGGTTTACATATATGCCCCTTCTTGAAAGAAATTTTCTTTGAATTTGAACCATTAACTTCCAAACTTTTTTAGGCCTCTATTCCAATTTTCTTCCTCTCTAATATGATTTGATGTTATCTACATTCGACACTTTTGGCATCATTAGGAATAATTGTCTCCTACAAAAGAGTTCAAATGATCATGCATAACAATGTTGTGACCCTTAAATTTATAAATGTGGTTTTGAAAAGAATTTATTTTGTCATCCAAAAAATAATTAGCAATACAGTTTATTGTTCATTTGTATTCTATGTGTAAATATCATATATTTGATACTAATTAGTTTTGAATCTCAACAGCTTGATTCTTGTTGTAAAGGCTGTACATGTGACATTATAAATGGATTAAAAACGAAATACGGTGTATGTAAAGATAAAAACTTGTTTTAAAATAAAGTTTGAAGTTTTTGATGTACAAATATCATCTTTTGTTTTTAATCTTTCTATACAATGTCACGTTTACTTATTTTGACATACTTTTATCTGCTCAATGTAGGACTCCTAATAATAAATTGTTTGAAAGTACACATTCAAATGATGCAAATTTGGTAATTTGTTTACTCCAGAATTAAAAAGTAGACATTGATGTTCATCTATAAAGCTAGAAGATGGATCTAAGGTAGATATAAAGTAGAACTAGTCATCAAGGTTGCAAAGTCAAACTTTTACCGATGAGCTTGAGCTGACACCTCTTGAACAATTAAAAAGAGTTTCACACCAAGCGGAAAAGACAAACAGATTCCCGTCATACTTAGTTAAACTAACCTAAAATTGATTTATTGTTTGTAGCTTTGTTAACAAAAGGCAAAGTTACGTAGGTGATCCAAACCAAAGACAAAAATAATCATCTCATTATAAGATTGACCAAAAAGATAAGAAACAGTTTGGGTTTACAGTACACCTATCTATATAAATTACATTTTGAAAAAAATATACAGCGTTCCATACATCTGAATATTGTAGATTCTGTTTAATTCATAAAATTAAAAGGGTAGCTCCGGAATTTTATCAGACCTTGGCGAAGATCAATGTATAGTCTGCTCTGCCCAATTTTTTTTAAAAGCACCGCCAAGTCAGCAAAAGAACCTAAATGGCTGAATAAAACCTATTCCATTGATCCTATTTGATATATTTTTTAATTAAAAAATAAGGTTAATGCAACAAATTTGAAAAGGAAAAAAAAAAACTTGTACATCAGCTGATATACTCAGTATTTCTGAGCCAGTAGTTCGCAGGTCACTACATCATCTATGGATGAAGCAGACCGCCCAGCACCTGTAACAGGAACTATGTTGAAGATTGGCTCAATATTTTTAACTTCCCTCTGACTTATTTGAGAAAGTTCAAAAAGTGCATTGCAGAACATAGGCTGTATCAGCTCCACTGACATTTGAAGGCTTACTGGGATGTAGAACCTCAAACTCTGCATGACATGAGAAATGAATTCAAAATGTTAAATTGTCCGAGAAAGATTAGGACCATACAAAACAAAAAGGGGCAGTAGAATAATAAATTTGATCACTGGCCTTTTTATCTTAAGATTATTACAATTTGCTAGTGTATTTTGTTAATATCCTATATTGTACTCCATCTTCCTTTACTCAGGCCCAAAAATGCATGGATGCCTTTTGAAGGCAAAAGAACACGAGGAGCCATACAAATTATTTGTATCTATAATATCTCCCTCCCCAAAATGATTGAGGAAGAAAGTACAATCTAGAACGGAGATTATCGATGAAAAATCATTTTGAAAACAGGAAAAGGGTTTCATACCGAATGCACAACAAATATATGTTCGAAACAATGGAGGAATAAAATTAATCCGTTATGTGATATTTTGATAAATATACTAACCATTATATTTTCCCAGGCAAAGTCGTTATCTATTAGAACTTTGTCAAGAAGATAAATGCAGAACTTTGACAACTGCTCCATTCGTGATTTAGGTAGAGAGTATTGACCATTATTATTGACATTATCAGTAGGCAAAGAATCAGGAGATATCTTTGCAGCCAGATCACTTGTGATTGACAATATAATGGCACATAGCTTTCCGGGAATCACACATTTCTGAAAGCAAGAATCATGCCAACTTTCATGCTTGAAACCCCAATAACATGATGTCTTTGAACAAGATTTTTCTGTGATGGTCTCAATTTCTACATCTGCACCATCCTCGACATAAAGAATGGGCTTCACTTCAACATATGCTCTGGAAAGCGATCACACGTATATTCACCCAAAACAATTGTTAGCAACCATGCCATAAATATTTTGAGGAAATATTAGAAAAAACCAAGGAACCAATAAAAAATGGAATGCAAAAGAAAATAAAAAAATTCCAGATTACATAACATATATGTTTGAAAATGACTCAAATCACACAAACCAAATAGGTGTCCATTTTTCTTTTGTATTTTTTACTTTCTGTTTCTGATTAGCTTAAAGTGTCACTTTGGAGAAAACTTTGTCCCAAATTATAGGGTGTTTTACGATATCAATTAAACATAAATGTTTCTTATCCTTTTATACCTTTACTATTTATTACTCTCTTCTTCTCATTATATTAACTTTTCTTTCCCATACCATTAATAAAGATAATTTTGTAAAGTAACTCATAAAGGTTCACACTCTTAAAATAGCAAAGGAAGCATGCTTAAATAAATTATAAGATAGCAAATTATAATCTCTAAACCTATACAGATGGGCCTTCTTCACTAATTGCATATCAATGGAATGATGATCAAACAAGATGCATAGTTAAGAAACTAGAGTACCTTTTTGGTAGATCAGGAACAAGGACATAAAGGAATATGGGTTCTAATGTTATGCACTTTTTGCCTTCCTGTAATTCAGCTATATTCATTTGTCTGAGGATTGTTTCTTGTTTCTTCTCGATATCGAGTCTCTCCAATAAAGTGATATTTTTAGAACAGTAAATAACAAAACCAATCGCAGATGTTGATATTGAACAGTTAAAAGATTTTGCCACTGCTTCACTGTTTTTCAGCGCCTGTTCCAGTTCAACCCCAGGGCCTCCACTGCAAAGATTCATGGTAGGAGGGGCAAGCCCCAGTTGACCAGCCATGTGAAGTATACCCTCATGCAAAGTTGCCTGCAAGTAAAGAAGCATTAGAAATTACAGAAGAATTACCAGATAGCATTTGAAATTGGTTAACTGTATCATAAATTAGATTTATTATGTTAACAACAGTATGAACTATGAAGTAAGCAAACCCTAAACTTAGTGAATTTCACTGTTCAATTTTACTGTTATTTGTCTATGTTTCCTCCATTAATAAGAACACCCCAACTCCTAGTTACAATGCCCTAACATATTTATTTAAGGATGAAGGAATGAAGTACAAGGAATTAAAGTATCATTTTGGGGATCAACCAAAATTAGTTTAAGCACACTGCAGACATATATTTCACTTAAGACACTTTAACAACAAACTTCTACACATTCTATGAATTGCTTGAGTGAGAGCACTCAAATCCTTAATAGTTATGTTCAAAAAAGAATAAATGCATTTTACATTTACACGAACAAAAAAAAAAATCAATTAAACTATTTCCAATGATTTTAAATCTTGTCAAATTGTATTTATACTAATTGAAACTGACATGATACTGTTTGGACCAGTGCCAGAATATTTCACATTGATTTCAGTATAGCTAAATCCCACTTCCAAAGAATAAACTGTTCCTATATGATGCTAATCAAATTAAAGAAACACAAAGTAAAGGTTTGTCATAAATCAACTTGAATCGACAATAAGCAGCTTCAACGGCTACCAAAGATGTCCCAAGTCAATTTTCACAATAATATTAATGAAGCAGGATATATATGATATATGTAATCTTGCTTTTCTGTTGATAAATAATTGACAGCTGCTAGCAGTGCGTGTTTACCTGGCTGTATGGCCCAATACAACTAGGTGCCCAACTAGAAATACTCTGAACATGCAAAACCTTTTTATCTTTATTATTTGCTACCAAAACTTCAACGTATGCTCTACTAAAATCCATCTCAAGTAGAGGCATTTCAACTGTACTTCGAGATGGGACGCCAAATGGGCACCTCTCCTGTGTTATAAACTTCACATATGTCTCATTTGCCTCAGAGAACTTATTCATGTCATTGATGTAAAGGTGTATATAGAGTACATTCTCCCAGCCAAAATCAAACGCTGCTAGTTGCGATTCAATTTTCCTCAAAATAATCTTTAAATCTTCCTGCAAATCTGCTATAAAGAAATAAGAGTGATGTGTCAAAGAACAAAATAATGTGGAAGAGTAAGACGCGACTCAAATCATTAAGAATATAGAATAACTGTTACCATTGCATGAATCTTGCAACCAACAACACATGGAGAACGTGTTCATGTTATTTGTTCTTGAAATGTTAAATTTATGTTCTACGACGTCAATTGGATAAGTGCGATCAAGAGGCTTGCATATGGCTTCGAAACTTTCTAGACCGTCATGCACTTCAAACACAGATCCCAATTTCTGCATAGAAATCTCATGTATTTTGTCTTGTGTTTTTAAAGAGCGGTCGTCTGCCTTGTTTTCTAAATGAAATTCCAAGGGATGAAGGACTCCCACAGGAGCTATGGAATCGGAAGAGTGCATCACAACTTGATATTTGTCAAGCACAATGCGAGCATTCTGAAAGGAAAAAATAATATAAGGAACGAATAGATACAGAAGAAAACGGAAGAAAAATATTGATCATAAGTTTAAGGCACAATTAGTAATAAGTTTACAAGATCGAATTTTCAAGATCAGTAGGAACACATAACAGGCATTGAAAATGAACGAGTGTAAATTGAGCCCAGTTTTATGGAAAACTGAGGATCATATGACAATAGCAAAAACATAAGCAATTCACAGTTAACCACATCAATGGTGGTAGGAACTTACAATAAAGAGCGGGCAATCAAGAGTTAATGTTTCATATTCCCCTCCTTCTCCGCAAACATTGATTCCATATGACCTGTCAAAAAGAGGTACACAGAATTCATTTATATGCAAAAACACCATAGAATAATGTCAATCTACATACTTCAAAGAACCTATATATATACACAGAGAAAAGGAATGTTGAACATATTTGACATACTCTTTCAATTTATGCAGGTAAGCATTTAACGAGGCTAATTCTTTACCCAAGTGCTTTGCAGGATCCAAACCCATGGCAGCTACCTTGTGAAATAGATAAAGAATTAAATTCCAAAATAACAATTATCCAAGTACATAAAATTACAAAAACAGGTGAATTCCTATGTAAAAGGAAATGGTTTCACTTGTTAAGTCTTTCATAATTTGGGTGCATATCTCTCGTACTCAACAACCATATATTCAAAGCAACCCTATTTTTAAGAGTATATACTATATAGCCACATTAGCATATCATGGAACCTTTAAATGTTGTCCATTGATATCGGTTGAGGAGCTCAATATGATCAAAGCAAAAGTAAGATCTCTCATGGATGATGATTTAGAAGAGCCATATGATACGAACATAGAAACTCCTCCCATATACAGATTGAAAAAAGAGAGCAATATAATCAATAAAAGCAAAGTCAAACAAGTTATACCTTCACAGTTACAGCTACTATTCCATTTGCAATCTGGTCAGGACAAAAACAGAGTTAGAATTATTTGAACAACAACAGCAACAAGAACAACAACCAAGTCTTATCCAACTGATTGAGGTCGGCTACATGGATCAAACGACATCATAATTTTCTATCATATATCATATTTCTATCTAACACATTTTCTTAATAGTTTCTCTCATAATTTTTCTAGGTCTTCTCTGTCTCTAGTGATCTGACGACTACGCTCCATCTGATTTACGCTCCTTGCCACAAAATGTGTCTTCTCACTACATGCCCAAACCACCTACACCTAGTTTCCACATCTTTTCTACTATAGGTGCTACCCGATCTTTCCCTCTAATGTTGTCATTTCTAATCATATCTTGTCTAGTCTTACCACACAACATCCTCATCACGCTTAATTCGTGAAGAAAATATTAAAATCTGCATAAACATAAACAATTGCACATACATGCAATACAACAACCAATTACCATTTCATTGAGGAGCAAGGATTGATCTTGTTTCCATAAATACGCCAAAGAAACAAGACCTAACCTCGAACAAACACTTTCAACACGAAGTCTCTGATAATCAGATGCAATGGCACCAGAACACACAGCAGTAACAGAGGGAATCTGCCTTTTGACTTCGCGTAACAAAATATACATATCTTCAACTTCATCACCTTGAGTCCTTTTATAACCAAGCTCAAGATGCTTTGAGGAACCTTGAATTCGCCTCCTGAACAATGGCAATCCCATACATTCAGCATATTTGATGATAATTTGATGACCAACAGTTTGATACATGTAGCTATCGAGTTCGTCGACGGAATCATCAACCGGCATCAGATTCGCCAAAGCGACGATCTGATGGCCGTATTGAATACACTTCATCATGGCGTAGCAACTGTCTTTGCCGCCGCTAACAAGTGCAACCACCTTCATCTTTGGTGTGACTCCGACTATTACGATGCAACAAGCGCCGGTATCTCAGTTTTGTTGTTTTTAGGTTTTAGTTCTCAGTTAAATTAATTGAAGGACTAGTTTGTCCCTCGAATAAAAATGTGAAGGAAAGTTTTTTTTGGTTACAAAGCTAAGAGAAACAAAAGGAAAAGAAGAGAAAAAAAAACAAAAATAAAATAAAATTAAAGTCTACGAAATCAAGTTTCCGTAGAGTCTAGAGTTAAGAGGTCAGATAATCATGTTGGAGAGGTGGTGTGAACAACATACTCTGCAGTGGAAGAAGCGTCGGTCTTAGCTGGGAAACGGTTTCCTTCTCAAGGAGTGTGATCAATGGAAGCTAGTCGGTCAAGATTGAGGAGGTCTTTGATGTCTTGAATCAATGTAGCATACTTATCAAATTGGGATTAGATCTTTAAGGATTTGAACACAATGGAGAAAAATCCATGTAGCAGAAAACCTCTAGAAAGTTCATCTCCTTAGGTTGATTTTTTTAAATAGTATTTTTTTAAAATATCGACCAAATACGAGGTGTTCAATTTTATCATTTATCACTTGATTTTGTTTAAAGCTAAAACAAGATTATGTACGGATTAGTCCAGCAAAATTAGTAACGGAGGAAATTGAACACGAGATCTTAAGACGAACATATTCTAAAATCAAGTCAACACCACGAAATCAATTCAAGTGAGTTAACTTGTTAAAGACTAAATTGACCCTCAAGAAATAATTGAGGGATTAAAATTGATCTTTACTTTTGGGTTTTTTTCCCTAAAAAAAAATTCACCAAAAAAAAAGTTTGGTGTTTGTTTCAAGTTTAAGGGTGTGTTTGTTTGAAGTTTATCAAATTTATTTGTAGGAATAACATTCCTTGGAATATAAATATGAGAATTCTATTCCAAGGTATTTATGAAAAATATGTTTGGTTAACTTTATAATATTCCTAGGAACCATAAAAATAGGGATTATAATAGATAACTATTTATGAATTTATTACCATCTTCATGGGAACTTTATTCTCATCCTTTTCCTAGGGAAAAATTTTCTATTCCCATGAACATTTTATACCCGGGAATAAAATTTAGTAAACTTGCAACAACATAGGCATATATATTCCTATCATTTTATTCCCGAGAATCAACAAATATAACTTGAAACAAACACACCATAAGATTTACATTTATATAAATAGATGGTTGGAGAATGAGTATACTCGTGTTTGTTACAAAATTGAGCCATCGAGGTTTCTAAGAATGAAGTAACATCTCACAACTTTCAACACTTTCATGGAAAGTGGGTTTGCATGGAATTTTGATATTTCTTTTTTAAAATAAAATAATTACCAATTTTCTTATGAATATTTAAGAGTGTGCCAAATATTTTTTTTTAAATACCCAGAAATAAAACTTTTATTTTTACATTCTTGAGTTTTTGAGTCCGTGAAACAAACACTCTCTTATGTTTTTAATTGCTCATCCCACCACCCCGCAATACCTTGGAACAAGAAAATTGTGCAAAAAAGAAAAGAAAAAGTCTAAGACATGCCCCTTGGGTTTTTAATTACTGTTTCACGAATGTCTTGCGAATGCATTTTCGTTGTTAGATCTCGTTTGACACAATACATGAACGGTTGGCAAAGTATATGAGTGGTAAATAAAATTAGAGAGTTTGTTACAATTAAATTTTAAAGTTTGTGGTCATGATTTCTTTGCGATAAACAACTTTTTCCATAATAATAATAATAATAATAATAATAATAATATGAGAAAATTACAACTTCTTCATTTTAGGTTTTATAAAATAACATTCACAATTCCTCTAGTTTGAAAAATAAAATTTGAGAGTTTATTACAATTAGAGTTTAAAGTTTGTGATCGTGATTTCTTTGCAATAAACAACTTTTTCCATAATAATAAAAAGATTTGATAGCAGTTTTAGCCTCTAACTTTTCTAAAGTTATGATTTTAGCCCCTAAGAAAATAAACTACAAAACCGCCACCTAAATTTTGCACATGTGGCAGTTTTAGCTCCCAAGACCAATTTTGACTCAGTCTATGCTGACGTGACACCCTAAGTCAGGTGCCACGTGTTATTTATTTATTTATTTATTTTTTGCCTTGGGGGGCCAAAACTCGTACAATTGCAAAACTTAGGGGGCGGTTTTGTAGGTTTTTTCTTAGAGGGCCAAAATCGCAACTTCGTGAAAGTTAGGGGGCGAAAACTGCTATTAAGCCTAATAATAATATGAGAAAATTACAATTACTTCATTTGAGGTTTTATAAAAGAGAAATGATATTTGAACATCTATTTAGTGACAACTTTTGCAACAACTTTATCTCTCATACTTACATTATTTTTTACTTTATCTCTCTATTGCTATGGTTTCCGTGCCAATACCATTTTTTTTCTTTGTAAATTGTAAAGTATGGTTGTCAAATAAGTTGTCACCAAATTGATTGTTCAAATAACACTCCTCTTTATAAAATAACATTCACACAGCCCCTCTAGTTTGGAAAAAAAAAAAAAAAACATTTACTTCCCCTCATGTTTACCATGTTGATCACTGTTACCAAACTTTCCAACTTCCCTCCATGACTAACATTAAAATTGAAACCCATTTTCACTCAGCTTCCTTACAAGTAATTGAAGCAAAATTATCGTATTTTCCCAAACCAGAGCATTGCAACATGAGATAAAAAAAAAAGAGTAAATAGGCAATTTCCCCTCTGAAATTGTAAGTTTCGTCAATTACCCCCCTGAAATTAACAAAACTTCAATTACCCTCCTGAAATTGCATAACGTTGACCAATTTACCCTCTCCGTCAAATTTTTCTGTTAACTGTTTACGGTTATGATCAAATACCCCCCTGAAATTTTGCACTTATGTGCAAAATGCCCCCTAAACTTAAAAATTTATATTTTTTCCTTACAAAAAATCATACATTCAGTTCTTAAAGTAGTATATTGTACCTACAGTCATCAAAATTCTATTCACAAGAACATGAATGAATATATGCCAAAGAAATAATGGTTTTGTCATGTGAAGCCTTTTCATTCATATTTCATATTTATCAACAAGGAGCAAGATAATTTTTTTTATAAAGAACGTAAAACTAAAAATCAAACATTAAAAAGATATCAAGCTGTTGAAATAAACCAAGACAAGAATGTCATAGCAGCAGAAAATTAATATCTATCACATAACTTTGTAGGACAATGTGATCTACCGGCTTCATGCAGAAGATCTGTGACACAATCTATTT
>Ga0228711_1005969_pt1 | contig 18342 bp, 11 predicted proteins | sample MedpolnodulmetaG_2_FD_177996 | JGI IMG/M metagenome (GOLD analysis project Ga0228711, IMG submission 177996) | Root nodule microbial communities from Medicago polymorpha collected in Santa Monica, California, United States - brown nodules | ecosystem: Host-associated > Plants > Roots > Nodule...
GTAATGTCACATCCAAACACTTCAATTTATGTAAGTACTTTTTAGTGTACATATTCAAACATAAATAGCTTATCAAGTATAAGAGCTTATGATGTAAGCTCTAATGTTATAAGCCCTAATGCTATAAACATCTATATAAGCTGTTTATCCAAACGGGGCCTTAGTTTGGCTCAAAAGTGTTTAAGCTTTTATTAGCCAAACCAAACCGTAGTTGGTAAGAACGAAGTAGTTGGAGTCCTAACCTTATCTTAACTTGAGTGTTTCCTTTCTTAGCACGAAGGGTATCTTTGTTTCACTATTTTAATTACACAATCTCACTTGCTAAGAGAAGAAGGTTCTCTTTTATTCTCCTAAACAGCCGTTTAAGTTGGGGTAGAAGGTAAAACATAGTACCAACTAACAAACGGGATTTTGAATCCTTCCATACACTATATCCCGTTTTGGTAGGTAGGTATTCCTTTAACTAGACCAATTTAGTTGCACCCTATTTTCAACTAGCAAAATATCTATGTATGTATACTCAGAACCATACGGGGCACGAGAATATGATAATTTACATGCCTAAACACACATGCTAGCAATTGAGTGGTACATTCCTTTCAACGCCAAACAAAAAAAAACAATTGTGTGGTACAAGACTCCTGAATACGAGAGTTTGGCACCTACAGCACACGTATCTTAATATATATAAATATTAAACAGTTCTGAAAAGTTTGCCCTAATCCTAATCCTGCCTTTTTTGGTGGTTCTAAGTAATTTTTATGAAAAAAAGAGTTTGCAAGGAATCGAACCAGGTACCATATGCTTACAGTTTATAACTATAACCACTATGCCACTTCTATTTTTGTTGAAATATTGTTGCTTCCAAAAATGAAATACATGACTAAAACATTTTTTTTAAAGCCTCAACCGCCTAACGGTTTCCTCTCTCATAACAGTTATTTTTTATTATTAGTGTTACCTTTATTGATAGTAGTTCTTTTTTTTTTTTGTGTACACTAACTACGTGTTACGATATTAAAGTTGCATCTTTAAAATTGTAGATAATTTGACTGATCCATATGATAATTTTTTCATTTGAAACTTCATTTTTTCCTGTAATTTTGTCGGTCTCTTTATTTCTCCTATATTATATTACATGAAGTTTTTGTTTTGACTTTTTATTTGCAAAAATCACTATAGTAGACTATAACATTACTTTGTTTTGGCAAACTAATGACTTTTACTCCATATTCATTTTTGTTGATTTCCATATTAATTTTTGTTGATGCAAACTAAATGTTGTTAATTTGCTTCTTTGAGATTGTGCATGTCGATCACTCTTAATTGAGACAATTTGATATTTTATATATGAAACTCTACAAAAACCCGTGCATCGCACGGGTTAGAGTCTAGTTTATTATATAATTATTGTACACTCAATTACTTAGGGTATAGGTGTGTGTATGTGTGTTTATTTATATAGTAACTACTATATCATTCCAATTTTCTGTTGAGTGTACACAATCCTTCCCTCCATTAAAGTCTTGCTTTGATTGAATACAAACTTTTTTCTTCTCTTTAGATCATGACTGATCCAATTTGATTTACAAATTTTATATTATGGAAATCAAAAAAATGTATTTAAAAATGATCTCAAAATCAAAAGGAAAAAAGTTAATTCGTGTTATTTTTGTTGATTCTTAATTTTTCTAAAAAAAACATGTTAAGTTCTTTGTAAGTATTTTAGCGATATTAATTCATTCAAATTGATAAAATGTATAGAATATAGGCACACATTCAACATCCCTCAAAACGTAAAAGATGAATACGTAAACAAATTCATAACATGATTTTTATTCATCTTCTTCGTTATAATCCAAGCCAATAACATGGCCACGTATTACACAACAAACCCGTAAGGACCAAGAATGCAATTGTGAAAAAATCGATATGAGAATCTCTCCGAAAAAAAAATTTAACCAAACAAGAATTAAATATAAATTGTTAAGCAAAAAATCATAAGAAAAATATATTTAGTTGATATTTTGTTAAAAAATTACAATTTATTTTAGAAATTCTTATAATATTATAAACATTCCCACAAAAACTCATTCAAAATTTTAAATGATACACATGGTGAACCAACTGCAACACCCTTAAAATATATAGATAGAAAGAAACAAAAACAAAAGGAGAAGGGGAACATAGACCAAAACCTTCTCAAACAAGGAAAAAGCAAAACAAGAAAAACAAAGCAAATAAGAAATAAAAAGCAACAAAAAACCAAGAGATAGGAAGGAAAGAACGAAACCCAATGATAGAACTCAAATCAATTCGGAGGTCTTCCCTTAGAACGAGTGTTATGAACTTGAAAACCTTTCTGCACATTTTTCTTCTTTCTCTTAGGCAACTCAATAAAAAGCTCTTCAATAGCAACAGAGCGGTTCTTCAAGTAGTTGATATTTGCCTCTCTTTCTTCCTCATCAGTATACACCCGAGGCTCACTTGCACCAACATCTTTGTCTTTCAAATATGGTCACAAAATCTCCAAGTCATAAGCGATGTTAGGGTTTACATCTTGGATAACAATGACATTGGAAAAACTCAAACCATAATATGTTAAACTATATGCTCACAAATTCAGAATTCTACCATTAATAAGTTATATAAATTCTAGAGTAAATCACACTCCCTTCCGCTTAAAGATGTTTGAATTACACTTCTCTCCTCTCTTACGTGAAAATATACACTCACCTCCCCTCTTATTCAAAACATATTAGAAATTATTTCACTCCCCTCCCCTAAAGAAGCTTGAATTACATTCCCCTCCCCTCTTATGTTAAAATCTACACTTTACTCCCTCAATAAATTTTTGGCTTAATTGTAGTTTTGGTCCCTCTATTTTCACTTTTTTGTAGATTTGGTCCCCCAATTTTAAAATTCGACAGTTTTGGTCCCTTCATCATGTTTTTGAACTATAAAAATGTGATGTGATAAATTTTAAATGTCATGGAATATGATATGAAGATAGAAAAAGATCAACATCGATGAAATTGTAACAAAATTACCTTTAAAACTTCATTTAAAACATATCATATCACAATATTTTAGACAAAATATGTGATAGATGGACCAAAATTGTCGAATTTTAAAATAGGGGGACCAATTTCGCAAAATGATGAAAATAGGGGGACCAAAACTGTAATTAAGCCTAATTTTTTTTTATTTCTAATAATCTAGCAAAAAAATAATAATCTAACACACTTCGAAAAAAAAATAGTATTGCGGGTATATTTTAATATAATCAAAATTTGAATACATATTTTTTCGCTATTTTTATTCACAATTTCATTAACATATAGTTTTAAACGCTATTATAAAATATGAAACAACCCAAAATAAAATTAAAAATATGTAAAAAATTACTAAAGACAATAAAGTATAGTTATTTAAAAGTTAATTTTATACTCTGAATTATGAAATTAATAACAAAATATTTAAATTTAACTATCATTGACATTTAAATTATAAAGAAATAAAATTATTTTTCTCAAATGGTGGTTCAAAATTAGTATATATCATAAAAATATTTATTTATGTTAAAATAAATTCAAGTGTATTTATTAAGGGAGAGGGTTGTAATTCAAGCATCTTATAAGGGAGGAGAGTATAAATTTTACTTTTCAAGGAAATGGAGTATATATATTTTAACATATAAGGGAATGAGAATGTAATTCAACCTTCGCTTAGAGGAGAGGAGTGTAAATTTTGGTAGTGTCGTTTGTGATTCTATATTTCATATGTATTTTTTTAAGTATAGTTGTCTAAGGAAAATTTTTATTTCTATTTGACTTTCGTTTTCAAAGTTTAGTAAAATATTAGTTAATGATTTCTTAATAATAACACCCTAAAAATTTTATCACAGAAAGAAATAAATGAAATGTGATAACAAACAATTAATGGTAGCGTAGGTAAAATATAAATAATTGTATGAAAAGTACCTATTTATTACTTATCTTGCTACACACTTGGGAACAAAAAAGTATAAGATCTGAAATGTTTTAAACGTGATACTTAATATCATGTCTTTCTTCAAAAACTTAATATCATGTCTAATACTAATATCTGCAACAAACAAATTTAATTTTCATACATTTGCGATTTCATATCCTAACTCATTCTTTTCTTCATATAAACTAGTAATAGACCCGTGCGAAAACATTGTGGTAATCGTATAAAAAAATAAATGCATTGTTAATATCGTCAAATATTTAAAAATATTAATGAAAATTATCAACATTAATATAATGTTTTTATTAAATATATTTTTCTTATATGTAAAAAAATATGTTTTTTTACGGAAAAAAATATGCTTAATATTTGAATCGCGTATATTGTGGATTTTATTTATTATGTACATGAAAACTAATGACTATTTTAATAATATTAACATTAATGTATCGTTTCTATTAAAAAAAATTATATGCAAATTAGCAAGATTAAAAGAGATCAGAATAAACTATTTTCCTACACCTATGGCATAAAAGAGTAACATAAACTTTTTTTTTCCCAAAGACTTATCAATTTTGCATCCAAAAAACAAATATTGGTGAAAATTTGTTATATCAACTTATCCATGGAAGTGAAAATTAGTTACTTTTTTTTTTTTGCAGAGAAAAACCTGACTACACCTCCTTTTTTTTAATTAAAATACAAACAATGATTTAAAAGTATTCCAAAGACTTATTAGTTTTGCATCAAAAAAACAAATTTTTAAGTCATTTTTTGAAAAATAAATAAATTGATTCGATAATTATCCATGAAAATTTGTTAAGAGTTGTGATGACAATTATATATAATTTTTTTAACAAATTAATTAATTTCATAGTTATCCATGGAAATTTGTTACAGATGACCATTATCCATGATTAATTTTAAAAAATTAAAACAATTAAATTAAATTTTGCAAAATGACTATTATGCACATAAAATTAAGGAGATCATGAATTTTAAAGAGAACGATTATGAAATTTTGCTATACTTCAACTTTCATCTATTGTTAGTAGATAAGTAATAATTGGGATTACTTTTTCTCCGTAGTGTTTTGCGTAAAAGAAATGTATGAGTAAACCACTAAAATGTTTTTTTTTGAAGAAGCTAAACTAGCCCACCAAACTTGGTATCGGAGGAAATTGAACCTGAGACTTCAAGGAGGAGCACACTCCCAGGTCCCAAGCCAATACCACCGGATAAACCACTAAAATGTTATCTTTACTTTGCAGAACGTTTTCAATTTAGTTCCTAGCAATATGAATATTGTAATTCGATCCTACACTTTATAAAACATTTTTTTAAGTTAATGGTGATGACATGTTTGATCGGTGTAACATCGACCATCAAAATGATCTCTTGCTTTGTAGTACACTTTCAATTTGGTCACCAAGAATATGAATATTTTGATTTAATTCTCTCAACTTTGTAAAACTTTTTCTCAAATTATCTTTTTTTTTTTGGTTAACATATGTTACTAAATATTGTAGATGGGTGTTGATGTGTCCTTTAAGTGTAATGTTATTGATCATAGTCACTAAGAGAAGAATGTAATATTTGAAAATGTAAAATAAAAAAGAAAATCATGTGTTCTGACCCTATTTTTGCGATGATTTACGATGTGAAGAAAATAATCATTCTGTCTCATAAATACCACTATATAGATAGGTATTTTATCAATCTTCACAAAATATAAGATACTCTTTACTAATGGTTATTTTGTGGGTCCTATTATGTCGCATCACCTTGAAGTAGCTCACTAATTTTTTAGTTCAATGATAAACTCTAAAGAACTCGTATTAGATTCCATAGTTTTACCACACATTAAATTATTGGGTCCCCAACTCATGTCTTTTTTAATCAAACTGGTCGTTACTTCAGAAGCGCACGGTTATTACATGGAGGCAAAGTTTGTAAAAACACCAAATTTATGTACTCCACAATGGCGGAACAAGGAAAATTCCAGCCAGTGGAGTTGCTCTAAGGACTAAGGAATGAGCAAACTATATTATGACACTGAACATACACATTTCACAAACATGTGCATTTCACCACTTCAAAGTGAACATTGAGGAGCAATTGTTTTCTTGACTGTGCACATCAAAGAACGAAATGTATCTGAAAGGAGAAGGAAAGAAGTATGAGTTTATTTTAATTTTTTTTTTTTTTGTATTCTTCTCTCCGTTAACAGGACTGCTAAAAATACACTTAACTGGCAGATCATCGTCACAATATTTAGTAGCGAATATTCACAGAAGGATGAATGTTAGAAATGTTTCAGATCAAATTGAGTGTGCAACAAAGCCAAAAGACCTTTTTGGTTGCCTATATTACAATTAGTTTCTCCTCTCAATCTCACTTTTTTCACTTATAAATATCAAATCTGGATAAATATCAAATCTGGGACTTTGTATAGTTTTAATTAATACAAATATCCAACATTGTATCCAAATACAATACTATCCTTTTACAAATAAAGAATTAGAGTAGCTCCAAGCCTTTTCATCAGAAATGCAAAAAGCAGGTAATTATACAAAATAAAATGCTCAAATTAATTTGACAGAGCTTAACAAACCATTCTTCCACCAATGTTTTAATGATGTGATGTACATCCCACTTAATCCTTCAATAAAAATAACATAATTTGATTACTAAGTTAATTTGAAAATATTTTTCATGGATTTCATCAAAGCCAGGAACCGAATAGCATAGGTGGGATGCAACTACGAAATTCAATGATCATTGCACACCTTATAACAAGAAGTATTTAATTTTCATATACTAAATAAAAAATTACATCATAACTTAAATCAAACGACAATAACTGTAAAAGTAACAATGACAGATGAATCCTAAGGTAAACTAAGATGCAGTTATATAACTGCATTATGCAAACAGAAAATAATCAGAGAACATTTTAGTTGAATACTTTTATCATAAATTGAACTACTGTTGAGCGCATTGCACCCGAGGCTGCGAGTGCTCATCATCTTCATCATCGTCGTCATCATATGCCTCGCGGTATTGTTGCTTCTTTCGACTCATCTCCTCTGCAATATTGACATCATGCAGGGTGGTCTCCTCACAATCATCAACCTCCTTTTGGGACAAGTTCTTGCTTGTCTTTTGAGGTAATATCTTTTCTAATTCCAGGCTTTGGCTAGGGGAAAGAAAACCCGAATCCGGGAAATCAACACTAAACTTGATGTATAGGCGTCCCTTCATGAACGGCCTACCGTGTTGTGGCATTCCCTCATCATTTATAGCTTTATGTTGACCTACAAAGCAACATGAACATTCATAAAATCAGAAATGAAATAATTGAATTCTAATTAAATGTATTCCAAAAAAAATCTTAGTACCTGGCTTGATGACTTCACCCGGGTTTGATTTGACCAATAGTTGCCTTCCATCAAGATGTGTGACATTAAACTGGAAGCCACAGAGAGCCTCAGTTAAGCTCAAATTGTGTTCAATGTGGAGGTCATCACGCTCCCTCCGAAACTTCGGATGTCCCTTTACTTGCAAGACAAAAACTATGTCTCCCGTGATTGTGTCAGGCTGCATAATGTAAAGTTGAATATCAACTTAAGAAACAAACTGTGAAGAAGACTCAAAATCATCAACTTCTGGCAAACCGTGAAGAAGACTCAAAATCATCAACTTCTGGCCATCTTTACTAAGTAGTAAAATTATAAACCACATTTCCCTAACAGGAAAAAAGTAATAATTTCTACTTACAGCTTCATCAGCTTGTCCTTCGAATACAATCTTGTGACCCTGCTGCATCCCCTTTTCCACATGCACCTCCAGCACCTTCTTTTCTTGAGTAATCTTGTTTCCCTTGCATTGAGGGCATCTATCTCTCTCACTAATGACCTCGCCTGCAACAATGATGCATGAGCTGCTGGACAAAACAACACAGAAGCAGCTAAACAAATATGCAAAATGAAATTTCCATTACCTGTTCCTTTGCAGTCAGGACAGACGTGTTGCATTTGTTGAATCATGCCAAGTCCAATTTGCCTTCTGGTAATCTTCATACCTGTGCCCTGGCATCCAAAACACCTTCCAGCTGTTCCACTTTTTGAACCTTTCCTGATAAATCAAAAATTGCGAACAGATTATTCTTATTTCTGCTTAGTTGTCAAATATTGACAATGAATCCCTACCAAGTTATAGGTTTGCTAAATTGAAATAACAAGTACTGCAATTAAAACAAGACTGTGACATGTGTCACCACAAAAAGATTCGACTTCCCTATGGTGAGCAACTAACTAGCTTTAGAGTGTAAATTGAGTATTTAACAACCATTTAAAAACAAACCAGAGAAGAATATCGCATGCCCATCATCACAACAAATCATGAGTTCATTGAAATAACAACTCTAGATTTTCCCACCTTACAAACTTTAAAGGGAGTCAAATTCAAGGTAAAATATGGTTTATATTAAAACTTTCAGTTCACTCAAACACCATTGGTTTGGGTCCAACATAAGACCTGCTTACATGGATTGGACAAACAATAGAAGCTCTATCATGGACTGAAATATAATCTTTATCCTATTACGAGAAATCTACATCATTAAAGGAATGAATGGTGATGTGCAAGTTAAACGAGAAACGAGTTAATTTTAAACATACAGACATTTTCTGATAAATTCTTAAGACCAACACTATTTTTTTAGCTCCGGTTACAATGTGTGGTCCATACAATATACTTGTCATGTAAGCGTCTTCACTTTACTTTTTTGTGAAACCAGATCCTTAACATCAATCCGGTCTCCAAGTGGGGATTCCAGACACCGTTATAACAAAATAAATATTGAATGTGGTTAATTCTAGAAAGAAAGAAGCCTTAAGGGTACTTTTGCCCCCTCCCCTTTAGTTTTCCATTTGTGCGATTTTGGCCCCATAGTTTTAATTGTGTGCCCTCAACTTTTACTCCCTTCTTCCTTTACATTTGTCACCAATTTTGTTCTGATGTGAATCTCTATTTTCTCCACTCAATCCTTCTTCCACCTTTACATAGGATGAAGGATTGGGTGGAGATAATAGAAGATCATGTGCTCTTTCCTTTTTTATGTTCTATTATTTTTTATACGCTAATATCCACACTGGCAAACACATAGGCATGACACGTCAGTAAAAAAGCGCAAAATCAGATTATCAGAAAAGGGGTAAACATGAGGGGCCAAAATCGCACCCCCAAAAAAAAACTGGGGGGTGGGGGGGATCGCACAATTGGAAAACTGAGGGACAAAAATGCAATTAACTGATGCAAAGCTTTCATAGAGAAGCAGGGTAGGGAAATATTTGCGGAGCTGCCAAATCTAAAAAAGGAGATCCTAAAAATAAACTTGAAATAGCATAAGGTGCATTGCATTCTAAAGCGGTATGTGGATTGGATGTTAAAACTTCTATTTAAAAAGAATCTAGAGTACAGAACATTTAAGCATGGATAAGACCGTACCCTTTACATTTTGAGCACAGTGCATTCCTAGAAAGTGATAGCTTCTTTGTAGTGCCGTTATACACATCCTCCAAGGAAACCTTTATAGAATGCACCACATCTTCTCCTTGCTTCTGTCTTCTTGCGCGTGAAGGACCACCACCTAAGAGCAAATAGAAATAGTGCAATGATCAATATTGCAAGAATGAAAGATGATTTAGAAGTGAAAATAAAATAACATGAATGTAAAAAGTGAGAGCCTCACCACCAAAGCCTGCACCAAAAAATGATTCGAAAATATCAAATGGATTATGAAATGAGCTTCCTGCTCCTCCCCCCGTTCCTTCTTTAAGGGCATCTTCACCATATTGATCATACAGTTCTTTCTTTTCAGGATCGCTCAACACTTCATATGCTTGGCCCAACTCCTTGAACTGATATAGAAACAATATATTAGGATTGAAACAACAAAATCAAGGTCAGCAACAAAAGGTACATTATGCAGTTCTTCAACCACAGAAGTATGCATAAGAACATCAAAATTGAATAACATATTTCATATGTAAAAAAGTCACAAAACAAAAAACAAAAACATAGCACGCTCAAGCCATCTGCATGCCACAATAATATTGAATTATCCCTCAAGTAGCCAGTGGCGGGCTGCAGAGCATTGCTGCCGCCTACCCCAAAAACAATATTTTAGGAGAAGTTGAAGTCGAAAGGCCACACAAGAGAAGGATAAGCAAGAGTTGCAGATGCAAGAGGTGTAGTATTAGGGCTTTCAGACACATGGGTTTTTGGTTGTACGAAAAGAGGGAAGCAGTAGGTTATTCACCTGAGTCTTTTAGGGATAGCCAAAATGTCCAAAAATGATGGTTATAAGTGGAGGGCATTTTTCGGTTTGTCAAGGCTTCATTTAAGTGAGACACAAATTTGGCCACAATAGTGAGCGCTATGAATGCTACCAGTACGCAACAGCGCAGTTACAGCTGCCAATTGTCCATAAAATTATTTTCCTTATTTGCACTATATTCTAACTTATATAGAAGGGTTAAGAGGCAAAATAACCAGTATATATTAAGTATAATTAAATTATATAGTCAGAATGCAAACAAACAAGGACCATAATGGCAGGGTATTCACATTAGTATAATGAAAATGCAACAAAGTAGCAGTAACCATGAGGCTAACCTTCTCAGGATCCCCACCCTTATCTGGATGGTTCTTCATCGCTGCCTTTCTATAGGCTTTCTTGATTTCATCTTCACTAGCACTTTTTGAAACACCAAGAATATCATAATATTTGGTGTTATCACTCTTCCTGGTTGGTCCGCGCCCAAACATGATTGATGCACCTTAAAAACACTACACAAAAACAAGAAGGAATTATAAACTTTCAAATAAAATACAAAAAATAAGGAATTATAAAATTTCAAATAAAAGAAATCTACAACCAAAAACTTTATATTGTGAATTTTTCCGAATCAAGCACAGAGCATCTCACATACTAACATTACATGAGAATCCATCACAACTGATAAACGTATCCTACACAAAAAGAGCAACACTCCACAACCATAAACTCCATTGCATGCATTGAAACCAACAAATTACAGTCTAACCAGCTCAAATCATGCACAATATGCTACATGGTTCACAATTTTCATCCAAAAAATCTACCCAGGTTATACAATCCGATACCTACTGCTACAACAACAACCACACCACCACCCCTTCCACATCATCTCTCCCTCCCTCTCACAAACTCCCCTTCACTACTACCCACTCGAAGCACACTTCACCACCGTCAACATGTGATTACATTCAATTATGTCACTCATTAGCATGCATCGCAACTACGAGTTACAGTTTAACCAGCTCAAATCAAGCACAATATAGTACATGTTTAACAATTATCATAAAACAAAATCTACCCAAGCTAATTTCAATGCCATCATAACTATAAACAAGACTGAATTACAAAATAAAAATATAAAAAAAATAACTTCAACACACGATTAAGTAACAATTACTATTCCTTCCCCAGAAAATAAAATTACAACTTTTGCTTCAAAATATTATTTTTATCATCTAAAACCTAAAATTCAATATAAAATCGAAACCCTATCAGAAACCCAGCAAAATTTTGAAACTTTTAAGTAAAAAAATTATGTAAAGATCAAAATTGATCTAAACCCTAATTGAATGGATGATAAAATTTGGGATCTAAGGAACACGGAGATTGAAAAAAATTGATCAAAACCCTAATTCAATCGAAACAGATCTGAACCCTAGAAATCTAAGAGACACAATAGAATAGAGAAAGAACATACCCAACAGATTTTCCTACGTTGTTGTTTTTCTCCTTCTTCTTCAAGGGCAGAAAAACGAAACCCTCGAAGAGAGAAAAAGAAAGAGAGAGAAAATAAGAGTGAGAGTGTGAATTGGTTTAGTAGTTAGCAAAAATGCTATTTACACTCCCTTTAAGTTGTGATAACTAACAGCAATATTATTATGTGCTATTGTAAAGTGAAGTGACAAAGGTTGCTTTGTTGTGAAGGACTTGTTTGGGATTGGGTTTTGATAAGGGGCTTGTGTTTGTGATGTGGTCATGTTTGGCGGCGTTCCTTAACAAAACTTCCTATCATTGTTTTTTCTTTTTTAATAAAATAAACATTTTACAAAAAAAAAAATTGAAAACATTTTTTGAAAAAAGTTATTTGACAATTTTTTTTTAAAGGAGAAGGAAATTTTAAATTATGGACGAAAAGTTACAAGTTGACATAAAAGACATCAAAACAACAACACCGTCAAACCAAACATAAAATTAAAAATTATATTATAGATAGAGTCACTCCTAAACATAAAAAAGGTTGAGTGTTATCGTATAAAAATTATTTACCTTTGGACTTAATACATGAGCATACTAACAATTTAACTTTGTTGTATATGTTAAACCATCATGTTGGTCGAACACCGCAAAATTGTGGTGTTTCAAAATTGACCAAATACATGTCATCCAAATCGTATGAAAACATTCATTCACTTTCTTATCATGAGAAACCAAACTTGTGAATTGAATTGTATGAGAAAAACAATTATTTGTCAATACACTGCTAAAATCTAACCAAGACAAACTTTTAACCATAATTTTCTGAAAATCAAACACTCAAAAAATAAATGATTAGTTTATTCATGCAAATTACATCGAGCTACGCATAAATGTGATGCTAGATTATGCATCTCTTTAAGAATTATATTATATCTTTCGTTGGAAGATGATCAAGTAACAACCTCCAAACAAACAATGATATATTTGTTGGAACCAAATTGTTCTAAGTAATATTAAACAAAGGAGAATTTGTTATTTCTTCAAAATTACCGAAAACAAATAGGATTTCAAACCCAAATATCTTCCATATCATCATGCAAGGTAATGTTAGATAACAAGGCTTTGCACCACTTTGACGCAACAACTCTTCCTTCTCCATCCTTACCCTCCACGACACCACACCAACATTTGTGTTTTCTTCTTCACCATTGTACCTTCTAATCATCACTTTAAAGACATCACCAATGTTCCTTCTAATTAGTCATTTTGAATTCTATTTATTTTTTGGTATTCCATTCTATTAATGTTTTATCTAATAATAACAATTTTGTAACTATGAAACAATAATAATGACCTCTTGATTTTTAATCAGAGTATCTATTTTATTTTTAATTGTTTTTTATTTGAAAATTCACAATTAAATTATTTTGTAATTTTTTAAGACAACTTTGAGGCACAACTTTTTAGGCTCGAATAATTTGAGGTTGATTGGCTGAGATTCAACGGCTAGCATGAGGTGCTATCATTATATTCGTTAACCTCCCAATTAATGCAAACTTTAAGTTGTTCGTGTTTGATTATAATTGTAACAATTATTTGACAATCCAAGGTATATATATTATCTAGTTATATAATACGCGAGCTTTTAAATAAAAAGATAAAAAATCTTTCAAAAAAAGAAAGATAAAAAAGAATCCAATACTGAAAAAACTAAGTTCGTGACCATTAGCGCAACATATGTTTCTTGCATCACAAGCAATCACCTATGATGAATGAAAACTAAAGAGAAAGAGTGAGATTAGAGGATGATGATGAAGATCAAGATAGAAGAAAGTTTGTTGCAACTATATTTCATTGATTGATGCAAATGAGAGCTTACAACTTATTTATATACAAGTTGAAATCTCTAACATATCCATGGTTTAGATTCCTTCCTAGATCATTTACTTATGTTTAGTACAAAAATAAATTAAAAATCAAACATTTGTGGTTGTGGTGGACAGATATAAATTGTTTTCTTGTATTTCATTTTCTTTTGAAAGTTTTTTCTTGTATTTCATTTGGGTGTTGTTCAATAAAGTTCTTTGTGGACTGTTTTATTTGTATTTCATTTTGATGTTTTTCAAATAAAGTTGGTTGTTCATATTAAACTGGTATATATTTTACAAGTTTTGTCTGTTTTAAAATAGACAAACACTAAATGGATTTTATAAGTCAAATCAACATAGTAACTATAAAACTAGACATAGAGCACAAAGTTGTGCCCAAGTATATAGCATAACAAATTAATACAACAATAGGTATGAAGCAAACTTTTGTTAGTCTGAAATCAAAATCAGTGCCTCGTAAGTGGAGCTAGGACGGTAAAATGTTATAGGGATATTTGATGCAATGGGTTGTTGGCTTGAAATTTAAATCCACGATGTGTGCACTCAGTGTGTAAATTTCGACGTTAGACTCTTTCAAGCCAAAAGAAATATCGGCAGGAATAAGAAGCATTCCTAATAGCAGAGTTTTAAAAGCATTGTAGAAACAAATAGTGGCTCAACAATAAGAACAACAACCAAGTCTTATTCCATTAAGGGGAAGCTGAGACAGTAAAATGTTATAGGGATATTTGATGCAATAGGTTGTTGGTTTGAAATTTGAATCCACAATACATGCATTTAGTGTGTGAATTTCGATGTTAGACTCTTTCAAACCAAAAGAACAGGAGTAAGAAGCATTCCTAATAGCTGAGTTAAAAGCACTATTGAAACAAAAAGTGGCCTAACATTAAGAACAACCCAAGCCTTATTCCACCAAGTTAGATAGGCTATATGAATCAAACCACGTGAATATTTTATATAAAAAACCATGTCTTTCTCCTACTTGTTTATCTTTAGATCCTTCCTAATAGTTTCTCATATAATTTTTCTAAGACTACCCTTAACTTTAGTGAGAAGTCTTCCCCTTCATCTGATCTACTCTCTTTACTGTAGAATCCACAAGTCTTTTGTCTACATGCCCAAACCACCTTAAAAATATGTAAACTATGTGTAAATTATGTGTGTGTATAATGAGTTCACACAACTCGTATTTATAATTGTTTTACCATAAATGCATTGAATGCTTAATTAGTAGGCAAGAGCCTAAGAAGTTGTATACTTTAAAAGTAAGAACAATCAATATAGGAATCTATACAATTAAGGAAATATCTAAGTTCTCAATTTTAACACGCCTCCTCAAGCTGGAGCATACATGACATAAACACCAAGCTTGTTACAACAAAACAAAAGTCACCATCAAGATGATCATCAATGAGTAGAGAAAGCGCCATTAAAAATCATTTGTTGGAAAACAGTCATTGAGTCACCCAAATGATGAAAAACACCTGAGAATGTGGCAGAGGGGGGTAAATGTGATGGCTAGATCGGGAAACCGGTGGCCGAATAGTTGGACAGATACTCTCACACTCTAATTTGGCGACGACATGTGAGGCTCACATGTGGGGAAAGAAGCAACACGTGGAGGCATGTGCATCAGAAGATGGTAGCGGAGAAATGGATGCCATGCACGCCAGGTGCCGCTCGGTGTTAGGTCGCACTAGAAAAGTGGCAGCTAGCATTTGCATAGCATGAAAGGGTGTGATGTCACTTCAAGGGATGAGTATAGTGATAAAAACCTACTGAGTAATATATGCTAATAGGTGGTGTTGTCAGCAGCAATAGTGAAGCATGGATAAAAGGTCACAAAATCATAATTTGCTTTGATACCACTTAAAAATATGTAAACTCCGTGCGAATTTTGTATGTTTATAATGAGATTAGACACCTTATATTTATAATGGTTTTATAATAAATGCATTGAATGCTTAATTAGTAAGCACTAGTCTAGGAAGTTGTATACTTTAGGAGTAATAACAATCAATAGGAATATCGAAGGATTCTTAATTTTAACATCACCTTAGTTTCCATAATGTTTTCTACTATAGGTGTTCCTCAACTACCTTTAATGCACCCGCCTAGTCTTACAACACATCCAACATAACATTCTAATCTTTGATACACTTACTTTATTTTCGTGTTGGTTCTTTATTGCCCAACACTCTCTCTCGTACAACATAAATATAATCAAAATTTAAACATCCAAGATCAAGCATCCAAAGAAAGGAAAAATCTCGAAAGAGAATTCCAAATTCAATTGTATAAATTAAATAGCACCTCTAAATCATCTTAAACATCATAAATTTGAAATGTTTGGATCAAAATTTGTTGTTATCATAAATATATTTATTTATTTAAAAATGGATTAAAATGTAGTACATAAATGATTATTAGAGAAAGAGTTTGTAATCCGAAGCATCTCTTAGGGGAGGGAGTATAATTTATTTTAGGTTTTCACTTTTAAAGGAGGAGAGTGTAATTCAAGTTTCTTATAGGAGAGAGGAGTATAATATACTCTAGTTTTAACCGTTCTCAATTCACCCCTTATTTAAGTGCAAGCTCATATTATCAAAAGAGATCTTGTTTGTATATTGTGGCTCATATAAAATTATATAATATTTTTTAACAAATTAAAATATATAATATTATTGACTTTCATTATTGTAATATTATACTTTACCTTGAATTATATAATATTATTGACTTTCATTATTATAATATTATACTTTTCCTAATTATCATTATTATATAATTAATTTTATTATTATTGCAATATTTAATGCTTTGGTATACAATAAAATTAATTTCAACCTTATCATCTATAAAATTAAAATTAATTTAATAAAATGAATTTAAATATTTATCATCTATAAATACTCACTCCAACTCTTAGTTTTATCAACAAAAAAAAAATCTCAATTCTATCACAATGGATTCTTCAAATGCTCAAACACAAATCAGCAAAACATCCAAGCTGAATCCACATGCACAAGAGTGGGTTAGAACATCCAAAACATCCAAGTTGAACCCAAATGCACTAGAGTGGAATGGACCTAGAGAGGAGGATAGATGTCTGTTCATCACATTTTCAAAACATAATGCACCAATCAAGGCACAAGATTTAACTATGTATTTTGAAAAGTAAGTTCCTTTCTTATCAATTTGGATTAAAAAAAAAAATTACAATTCTATCTTTACTTCGATTTATATATGCCACTTCTTATCATGATTTATTTATTTATTTTTTGTCAGAAAATATGGTGATTGTGTGCAATCAGTTACAATGTTAAGGGGAAATGAAGGTCAAGAATCACCATTGTGTGCTAAAGTGATTTTCAAATTATCAAGTACATTGTTTTTGGCAACATCAGGTGAAATGAACATATTTGTCAATGGTAAGTCAATTTGGTGCAAAAGGTACCAACCAAAGAAGAAACAAGGCCAAGATAAGGGTTCGATCCAGAACGTGGAGTAAACCTATCAGATATATTTATGTAACTAGCTTATGGATCTAGCCCTAGATTATCTCATATATTGATCATGGATCTAGATATAGATCTCATCTAAATATTTGTTACTGTTAAGATTGTGATGTTACTTTTCATGTATTTTTTACTTTTCCGTCAATGAGTACTTATGAAATGGAATAACTCTTCTAATTACAAAACCTGATTTACCAATTACATAATTTGGAGTGACTTTAATTTTTGAGTTTAATTTTCAAGCACCAAAAGTTTAACACCGTGAACCATGAACGCATCATAATTAATCATGGATTAGCTTATTTTAGAGCTTATGCAAAACAGCTTATGCAGATAAAGATGCCTTTATGTATTATTTATAAGCCTGTTAATGTAGTTTATGAAAAAACGGTTTATGAAGGTACAATTTTCGTCAGTTAGAACTTATGAATTAAAATAAAAACTTATTTATTTGCATAAACTCTTTTTCATAAGCTCAAAATAAGTTCAATTCAAATCAGGCGTGTGACTCTAAAAGTAGTTTTGATAAAAGTCAAATAGTTTTAATGATATAACGATTATACTATAACAATGTATATAAATTAGTTCTAAATTAATGTAAATTTACATTTTTTTTCTTTTTAACATAACTTTTAAAAAAGGATAATGGTGAAGTGTAAAATTACTTCGTGGAATTGTTGGAAAAACATAAACCAAAGACCAATCTAGTACATAAAATCATATTGGCCATTTTTTTTTAAAAAAAAGATTGTCCTTCGACAAAAAAAAAAGGACAAATCTAGTACAAACCATCTTAAAATTTGTAGTTGACTAAGATAATCCCATAAAACCTGATTGTAAGTTGATGATCGACCCCACTTATAGAAATTTGTTTAAATCATTTTGCACCTACCGTGGGACTTTTATCAAAAAGTTTCTTATACTCACTCTATATTTAAATATAAATGAAAAATAACTATTTATTTTATTGGACTTAATTATATACAAACTTTATTTATAGATATCTTTCTCTTTTTTTATTAAACGATAGTAGACTAAATATAAAATAAAAACAAAAAATTGAGCGACATAAACCTTAGTTTTTTTTTTTTTTTTTTACGTTAAAAACAATTTCATTAAC
>Ga0228711_1005970_pt1 | contig 18340 bp, 3 predicted proteins | sample MedpolnodulmetaG_2_FD_177996 | JGI IMG/M metagenome (GOLD analysis project Ga0228711, IMG submission 177996) | Root nodule microbial communities from Medicago polymorpha collected in Santa Monica, California, United States - brown nodules | ecosystem: Host-associated > Plants > Roots > Nodule...
CAAATTTATGTAAAAAATTTCCCAAATCGTGAATGAATTAAAAACCCTTTTTTACGGTTGCTTCTTCAAATTAATCCACTTATTGAAACCCAGATTTTTAACAATTGCAATTGCTTCTTACTAAATCCCAAGTTATTTTTACAATTGCTTTTTCAAATTAATCCAAAAAAGAAACCCATCTTTCATCCTTCAAAATCAAAACTCATCCTTTATGATAACGATTGCTCACTGGACCATTGCTCAGCATTCTTCAACTCAACTCACCTTCGTAGTCGTACCTCCACCACCACCATAAACTTCATCTACATATTCAACACCATTCATCCAAATTCAACACATTCTTATACGCAAACGCAACCGAGTTTGTTGTTAGGTCCAACAGAAAGAAGAAGAAGAAGTATGTAGATCTGGGTTGTATCATTGTCAGCCACAAGATCTTTGTTTGGACTGTTGGAATAATATTGTTCGCTGCTTTTGTTACTTTGATTGTTAAAACTGTTCCTAGACATCATAAGAAACATCCTCCTCTTGATAATTATACTCTTGCTCTTCGTAAAGCTCTTATGTTCTTCAATGCTCAAAAAATTAAGCTTTTCAGATTTTGTTTTACAAGGACTAACTCATTCTGAAGATTTGATTTATTATTTTTTTCTCGATAAAAATGTGTTTTTTAATTCTAGATTCAATTCTTTCGATTTATGTCTCAGATTAATTTGCTGGGTTTCTTCAGTGTTTGGTTAGATCTCCTTTTGGATATTTCATTGCTCACAAAATTGTTTTCTAATAGTTTCTGGGTTGAACAACAATAAGAGGGGGAGAATTTGAATGTTTTGAATTTGAAGAGTTTCTGCGCCTTATCTCTCTCCATAAAAAAAAATCAATTTTATGTGTTGTTGTTGGTTGAGGATTTATGTGTGTGATGATATCAGGTGTTGTTGTTGATGATAATGTTGTTTTTTATTTTATTTTATGAAGATGATGAAGGATGAATGAAGATAATGATGATGATGGAAGAAGAAGAAGAAAGTAAATAAATTTGGTCTTGTTGATATACTATAAAACGGTATCTTTTTTTAGGGGATTAAAATTATTAAAATTGGAGCAAATTGAATAAAAGAAATAAGTTAAGGGACTGATAAATCAATTAAGCCATTAATTAATTATTCTAAAACTCATTATAGTCGAGTGGAGTAATAAGTTGTGTTCTATTTCCTTTCAAATACGTCATATTTTCCACTTTAAGTTGTTGAGTGTGCCCCTCACAATTTTTTTTTATTTTTTTATTTATAAAAAACGGCTTCCGCTAGAACAATTTTTGGTCTCGATTCTCAAACAATATGAGATTTTTAAGTTGTATAAGAGTAGTTACCTTCAAGCCGAGGTTAAGGCTCACGATTTTGTTCCTTGTCGAAGTCGCTAATGTTTTGTCTCATCCTTAATTGAGTGAACCCTCTCAATATGTCGTTTATAAAAAGGGTGATGCTAACATGTGCTTCCCTAAAAAAAAAAAACATGTGCTTTAAAGGTACATGTATGTCTTATATAAAGAGCAAATATTTATTGAGAAACATTAAATTCATCTTCGTGAAAAATTAATTGGTACAATTTTTAAGACATAATTTATATCTTGATTACCTTAACATGTACCCTAACGACATGTATTAGTATTTCCCTTGTAAAAAACATATCTTGGTTAAAGACAATGAATGTCGTATGTAAACCCATTGGCTTTGATTTCCAAATAGCGTGGAATTTTATGTTCCAGAACAAGATGTTGTTTTAATATTTTTTATTTGTTAATGAAACTTTTAACTCATCTAAGTCCTAACTTCAACATTTAGCTTAAATTACTTGAATTGTCCAACTAATCAATAAAAATTTAGAAGTGTGATTAAGTTGTGGTGATGTCGTGTAGTAACCGATAAAATGTAGAAATTGATAGGAACAATTATTACAATTTGAGAAGGGACATGTCTTCTAAGAAAGAGAGAAAAATTAGAAATTTTGTTTATTAACTTTCTTCATCAATCATTGACACATTACAACTCTAATATAACACATCAATAAGTAACTACTTTTCTATAACTACAAATAACTTCATAAAACTACTATTGATTAATAATTAATACTATAATATAATATTGTCATAATACTTTTTGTTTTTGGTAGATAATACTGTCATAATACTAATATAAATACATAATTAATAATTTTTATATAATTGGTTGCACCACATTATGTCTATGTATCAGGATTATGTCAATATTATATATTAGTATTAATTATAATTATTAATTAATAGTAGTTTTATGAAGTTATTAGGAGAGTTATAGGAAGGTAGTTACTTATTGATGTGCTATATTAAGGTTGTAATGTGTGAATGAATGATGAAAAAGTTAATAAAAAAAAAGTTCAAATCTTCCTCCATTTCTTAGGAGACGTGTCCTTTCTTGAATTGAGATAATTGTTATCGTTAATTTCTATATTTTATCAGTATCCCAACTCATTTTTTCGTGTAGAACAGTGAGTGTCTAATCGGAAGGGTGTGGAAATGAAATATTCTAAGAGTAATCCTAACGAGTATCTCAAAGACACTTTGAAGATAGTAAAATATAAATATTTGTCAAAATATTTGTATTCAACATATTAGAAATTATGATTGATTTATAATGTTTAAAAAGTGTTAAGTAGACATTAGTCAGCAAAATCATTTTTTAATTATGGGAAAAACTAACAAGTGTTTTTAATGCACTTGATAAGAAGTTTAAAGTAGCAACTTATCTTAAAAATGTGTATTCAATTTATTGAAAGATTAAAAAGCAACTTTTTTCACATAAAATTTAACAATTATTTACTTTAAAATCTTTAAGAAGTGTCTGAGAACATTTGTTAACGTTGGATAAAAAAAACATTTGTTAACTAATTCTATAAACAAAATGCTAACAAATGCCTTACCTAGATAAAAAATAAAATGAGAAAAAGGAAAGAATGTGTAATGTTATTAGAGCCCTTATACATGGACTATTTTAGGTGGCATACACTCTTTGACACTCACACATAATCGTGACATGTGACAAAAACATTAAAAGAATAAATGAGAGAGAGTGATGACCTGATATGAAAATTACTAAAACACCTCTAACACATAGGTGTACAAAAAAGGTATAAAAATGGTGTCTAGCTATCTTGTTATGTGTCATCATGTCATGTGCATGAATTGAGAAAGTTGGGATTATATAAAGGAGAAATGATATTTGCACAATCACTTTGTGACAACTTTCTCTCTCATACTGATATTATATTTTTATTCTCTCTCTTTATTTTTCTCTCCATTGTTTTTAATTAATAAAAAGAAAAAGAAAAAAAAATTATCACTAAAAATTATATTAAATGGTTGTTCAAATATCACTGCTCTATATAGAGAAGCAGTATTAACCAAACATACATGAAAGCACGTGGTGGAGTGGAAGAAGAGGGACTTTCACTTTGTAGATACTTGATGGGATGGCGGTGCCCTTTCTCTCTCTAAACTCTAATGGTGTCGTTTTCTTTCTCGTGACGGTGTCACGTGGGGGTGGGTAAGGGACCCACAAATGCACCCATTAAAAAGCAAAATAAAAAAAACAAAAGAAAAGAAAAAAGGTGAGGCAAAAACTTAGTGGGGGCATGTGCTCTTCCTTCTCAACTGACCTGTCGTTTATGGGTCATTCAAATCTGAAAGCGATCCAAGCACACACATTAAAGAGAGAGAGTGGTTGTTACTTGTTCTTTCTATCATCACATGACGTGGTTCACTCACGTGCCACTCTCTCGTGTTATTATTTTATCCTCGTTTTTTTTGTCGTTTTTTGCTTGTATACTCATAGGTACATCGTAGACCCACCTATGGTAGGACAAGTGTCTCCATCGACCATAGCACATATTAGAATATAGAAAACAATGTAGAGGAGCACTCCCTACCCATCCAATCCATGCTTCAAGTTCAACCTATCTCAATTTCCTATTCAAACAACCCAAATAAAAAACTTCACTCAAATATACATATCTAGAAGGAAAGAATTGTGCAATTCAAAAGCATATTTTATATTTCAAATTCAAAAGTATTGTTTGCTCTAAATTTTGTGTTTGAGCTCTTACAGTTTTGTCTTTTAAAGTGTTTAGGTGGATAGAAGAGTATGGGAGTTAGGATGGTAAAATGGATGAATTCAATTTTAAGGTTGATGTTTTGATTTTTTGAGTTTTAGTTAGGTTAAAAATTCATATTTAATCTATTTTTTGTTGAAAAATTCTTTTTTTTTTGCAAGATATTGTTTTTATGTCCTAAACATCTATGTAAAATATCGTGAAAAATTTCAACCTCTAGGTCATTTATCCGGACGCGTACTTGAGAAAAAATTGAGATTTTGCGCGTTTCGGTCGAAAAATCAAACTAAACTGAGACTTAGTCGGAATTCTACATAAATTTACAGACACCTCTATAAAAATACATATAGAGGATCTCCAATGTTTCGTAGCATTCAGAATCTCAATTTATTTTGATTTTTCGACCAAAACGTGCAAAATCGCAATTGATGCTATGCCAAGAGCTGCATTTAAATGCAGTTGAGCCAACTGCAGTTGTAGCTGGCTCAACGGTAGTTAACTAGAGCCTGCTTATCGAATGGTAGTTAATCGCAGCTGGAGGTAAAATAGTATTTTCCTTGTGTTTTTAAGCAAAACTTGATGTGGGAAAAACAATTTTCCTGAATTAATGGTGTGGTTTTAGAATTCTTTAAGGCCCAAGTCAAACTACGTGTTTCAGTATGGGCCACCTGTAACGATAATAAAAAAGAAAATTTCTTCACTCCACAATTCTAAGTTACGCCCCCTATTGGTCTTGAATCATGTATCAAAATTTCAAGATATTACTCTCTTTCTCCCAACCTTCCTCTTCTATTTCCTTTCATTTTTATTTGAAATTTAAATTCACGTACGATGCTCGGGCATCGCAATAATAAACACCAGAAAACATGAAAAATATCACTTACAATTTGAACATTGGTGAAAGAGAAGAGTGGAGAAGATTGTTTTGAAAGATGAAATATGATTCTAGAGGTACTTTGGAGTATTGTGTTAATTAAATGTTTTTAAGAAGTCAAACTAGTATACCAAAATTGACATCGAAAATAATCGAACCTAAAACGATGAGATGTGTAACTAGCATAATTTCTCTGTTCTTAGTTGGGTATTGACTTGAGCATTTTTTTTAAGGAAGTATTGACTTGAGCATTTACGACCACCGTCTTCCTTTGATGAGTACAATATTTCCTATCTTGAAATTATGAGGGAGATCCAAATTGATACTAGTTCCTATAATTAATACGACCTCCGCCATCCCATAATTTCAAGATAGGAACTTAGTTTATAAAATAAGTTCCTATCTTGAAATTATAGGGGAGATACAAATTGATACTAGGATTCGCAAACTGATTGCAAATATTTTAAAAAGAATGCTTCAATATCCATCATGAAAATCTACTATTCATTTAAAGGATGAGATATCACGCCACAAATTTTAACAAAGACACTTAAACACATTCAAACTAAAACAGATGAAACTAGGGGTGGCAAAAATACCCATGTCTACAGGTATCTGTGGGTAAAATCCGCCACGGACACGAGACAGGTAGTTAAACGGGTATCCATGGGTATAATAAACGGGTATTTGACTACCCATTATTATATGGGTACGGACATGGATTTAATTGTATCCATACCCACAGGTACCCATACCCAATAATAAATTAAGTAAATTACTAAAATATCTTTATATATCTTGTCTTATTACTTAAAGTTGTTACCTTATTGAAGAAAATTTTACCTATACATAATTAAAGTTCACCGTTTTTACTTTATTAACATCATAAAACATATCCTATGGATTATGTAAGAATCATGATTTTTGTATGGATTATGTATGATTAATGAAATTTTGAATGAATTATGTATGGATGTTTAAAAGTTGAAGTGTTTTGGTAATTAAAAAAAAATTATTATTTGTACCAAAAAATAAATAAATTAAAAAATTCTATTTCAAAAAAAATTAATTAATTAAAAAAACTATTGGTACCCATGAATACTCATGGATACCTCAATATCCGCGGGTACCCGCATAGTAGGTACCCACGAGGGTACGGGGCGGGCACAGATATCAATTTATCAAACGGGACGGGCACGGGTATCATACTATCTATATCCATGGGTACCCATTGTCATCCCTAGATGAAACGCATCAAAATATCATAATATTAATCACCATCACCTACACCACAAGACTTCTTTGTGAGGCTACACAACAGCTACATGTACTCTTACAGTTCCGACCAGCAGTTTGGCAATTGGAAAATGAGCCATAGCAGCACAACAAAGAGCTTAGTGCAAACGTGTATGTGGAGCAATGAATGCAAAAAAGGAATAATGCATTGGAAAATAAATAAACCAAAGAGTAAAGGCAACTCATGGCAGACCTTTTAGGCTGCACATGAAGTAACATTATAACCACTGCTGGTGCATTTCTTTGGCAGGAAATTAGTTATTCAGGTTTAATAGGATTTCAAGTTATGTGACTGAATCAAACTGAGTTTAATTAAAAATAAATAAATTATGTAATCGCATAAAATACCCAGATTACGCCTAAAATGAGCAGTGGTTAGATAGTACAAACTTATCTACTATTAAAGATTAAGACATTTTCAGTACATTTTTTCAATTCCTTTACCATTCAGGTGGAAAAGTAAACTGATTGAATTGCCACACCTACCTCCAACATTAAATTAACAGTGCGGTTGCCTGAGGCCCTAAGCCATAAGCTAAGGGGCAACCTGAATTTATTTACATAGTTGCTTGAAAACAATAATCGCTGAAATGGAAAAACAGAATGTGAAAAAAATGTAGATCAAGAACAGCCCACCTTTTCCAACACCGACTTGACAACATCGTTCACAAAGACATGAAAGCATTGCCGGCAACAATTGGGCATTAAATTAGACTTCTGAAACTGAAGATTATGGTAAGTATGGCTGCATACTGAGTTCGAGGAGTATATATTAGACTTTTGCTGCTCGGAATGGCAAGCAGCCAAGATGGTATGGGTGGCTTGCCTTGCAACTACCTTGAAGGTTTCGACACCTGCGTGACAAACAACTGCATGTAAAATACTTTTATTCAATTAAAAGGCTATCATATGAATGCTAATGAATGGAAATATGAGTATTCAGTGATAACATGGATAAGCTAAATGTTCAATGCACATACCAAATAAGTTTATCTAGTGACCACAAATAGATTGTAAAAGTGTGTGTGAAACATTTATCTATAAATATTATAGCCAACAATGATCATGTAAATATGGAGGGGGAAAATAAATTTCACAATGAATTAGTATTACCTAATTGTTTATTGATAGCTAAGCAATTCAAATTTAGTTTAACAAGAGACTGGATCTCTGTTTTTGCATCTTCGGTATTTTTTGTGATTCCATTCCCGAAGCTTTTAGCCAACCTTTTTTCTTTATTGAAAATATCCACATCCTTATTAGAGGTGAACATGCTGCCAGATTTTCCACTTGAGGGTGCTGAACCTACTGAAGTTACCAAGTAAGCAGACTGCCTTTGTTCCTTCGCCGCATTTCTTTCATTGTGACAGGGAGCTCTGTGGGTACTAGTATGGACCTTACTGGGCAATGGACATTCCCTGTATCCTTCTAAATGAGTATTATGGTTTCTCAAATGTTGTATCTTCTCCTCACACAAGACCCTACTTTGCCTTTTCTCTGCCAACATCAGAGACCGATGATTTTCCAAATTTTTTTTGAGACAAGAGTAGTCACACTTCTCCTGCATTTTGGTGTACATAAAGTTTAATGTTCTGGGTTGTTGTTTTTTCAATTCAAGGCCACTACGAGGTGAAAATGATTTTTCTCTAGCACCACTGCATGAGGGACCATCATCCACTTCCTGTTGAATTCTGCTTGTTCTTCTAGGAGTTTGTTGCATCGTCTTTGCCTTACGCATCATTTGCCAAGCTTTGTCAACATCATCTTTCAAGCCACCATTACTCAACATGTTACTGGATTGAGCACCTTGGACTGTGGATTGTTGACTGCTTGCGGAAGCCATTGAATGTGAATCATCTAATTTGCCACATGATAAAGAACTAGAATTTTCTGTTTGACTGCTTGTACCGCCAGATTGAAATGTTTTGCTATGGAACCTTAATTTACCACTTCTTAAAGAATTCCAATTTTCACGAAGCAGTTGAACATTATGCAGGGCACGCTGGACTTCCGACACAGGTTTCTTACCTTCGGATCTGCTCACCCTATCAAGTAAAGGAATATCAGAAGACAAAGAATTGTTTTGTCGTATAGGAGATGCCATTGGTCTTCTAACCACTTGGCTGCCTGTTCCTCTCACAATATTTAAGATGGTTACATCAGGCGCCGCTTTTAGCTCAACATTTTGTTGGTCCAACATATAATTAGCATTAGTCTCCAGGGAAACAGCACAATCATGACAAAACCAATCGCCTTCAGGAACGGTGTAGCCCAATCCAACACAAAACGTATGTGAAACAGTATCACAAAGATCACATATTAGTATAAGGTTTTCATCTTTCGCACCATCGCAAATACAACACTTGCGTTCAGCATTAGAATCAACAGGACCACTTGTCATATTTCCATGAGGATGGTAAACCTAGAAAATATAAAAAAATAAAATAAAAAAATCATTAGCCTGTTGGTTACTTATAACATTACTGCACTTGCATAAATATTATTAACTCGGCCGTTCTTTGAATTCATTGATCACCAGCAGTAAATAATATATATACAACAAAATTATGAAAGGATGTAATTTGAATGTTTAAGAAGTCTAAAATCTAAACAGTCGTGGACCTTCTCTAGAGCGGGGATGTGCCATGTCTCCCCTCAAAATTTTATTCCTTTCGGTAGATATATATTGTATCAAGAGTGTTTTACTATATATTTTTACAAGTTTCCCCAAATATTGTCAGTTGTATCTAGTGGCGCAGCTGCAAGAGTCTGTGTAGCGAGTAGATGGTTCAGCGATCAATCCCGATAGTTGTCATTTTTTGTTTCCAATTAGTGCATTATTAATTTATTATTGAAATCTTGTGATTAGAATGTTCGAACCGCGCACTTGAGGTTAAATGAAGCAATTGCCACTACGCCAAGATCCGACTTTGCTCTTCACATTAAATATTAGTGATACTTATTATAAATATATGGCACCCTCTACAATTTCAGTCATGATCAACATGTTTTACACTATCATTAGTTATGTGGATTCACACTTACAACATCAATTAATGAGTTTAGGAATTCGCTAGCGGGGCACAGGACCAACTAATCCGGGGACCAATCCCACAGGCCACAGTCTACTAACGGGCCCAAATGAAAGCAAAGCTCTTTATGGACTGGTCTAACACATGAATTGCTGACACCTACGGGATTCGAACCCAGAGACATAAAAAAGAGCACACTCCTAGGTCTTAATGAAGTGTAGCTAACCTAGGGTTTCATGCAATTTTGAATGTGTTACGGAGAAGAGAATGACCTGATCACGAATAGGAATCTTAACATCCCGAGAGGAAGAAAAGACATCATGCATAGGGAGTCTACGAACGTTTGAGAATCTCTGGCGACATAGTGGGCATCGAGATTCATGTTTGGCCCATTCCATGATGCAAACGAAGCAAAAATAATGGTTGCAGCAATCGATTTCCGCAGGGACTGAAATTCCGCGTTCGATGTAACAAATTCCGCAGCAAACATCTTGGTTATTGTCATTGTCGTCTTCTTCTTCAATTTTCACTTCGGATTTGAGGCGTTTATTTGATGTAGGCAACGAGGTCGACATGTTTGTGAAATCTCTTAGTTCTGCTCTGAAGACAAATTCGGAACCAGACGGTGGTCGTAACTCTTGAATTTGCGATAAAGACGAGGAATAGTGTTAGGAAAATAAGACGAGTTAAGTACACGATATGGTAAACTAGGCCCAGTTCTACGAAAATTGCTTTTTTACTCCTATGAACTTTCTTAAAAAACACATGAAAAATACGTTTTTACCTTCGACGGTTGTTAACTATCGTTCAATTTTTTTGAGGTAGTTAACTACTGTTTCACAAAAATAAAGGAATATTTCTTCTCCCTCTTACATTCTCAAAAGCATCTTAAGTAATTTTTTCGACGAATTTTGGTTGTATAAATAATACAACTCTTTTCAAAGATGAATGATTTATAAACAATCCATTTGTACAATCGACAATTTATTTGTTGTTTTTTAATATTTTATGATTGATTTTGATTTGCGTGTTCCTCACATTGTTTTATAGTGTTGTATTGTACGATCGACAATTTATTTGTTGTTTTTAATATTTTTTGATTGATTTTGATTTGGGTGCTCCTTACATTATTTTATGATGTTGTAATAGTTGTACATATTTTAGTTTTTTATCTTATGTCCTTAAGACACAAGTTACAAAAACCCTTATTTTTTTATTTTTTTTGAGGGAGCGTTATTGTTGAAAATGATATTGTCTACTTGTATTTTTATCACAACATTTTGTTTTTTTTTTCCTGTTTACTATCTGATCATTTTGTTGTTAACAATTATACTAATCTAATATTTTTATTGTCAATTACTCAAAATAAATTAAATAAATTAGAAAAACAAAATAAACGAGAAGGCCGATTTAAATATAAATACTATATTTAGTCACATTTATAAGCAAAAAACATCTTTTTAGATTTATTGAATAACTAATATATCTAGTCACATTTATAAATCAAATACACTTACTCACTCCTCCTCGCTCTCTATTAAAAATAAGCAAAGTTAATTTTGATAACACTACACTTATACTACTTTGAAATTTAAAAGCGACAAATAAAAAGAACAAATATTTCACACATAAAAAAGAATAAAGTGATTCTTGCATGCATATCCGTTAATTGGGTGAAATTCTAACCAATAAACTATTTAATTAAGAAAAAATAAACTGAGTATTAGAAAAATGGTAGTTGGAATGAATGGGTAAACCACTGGGTCTTGCATTTCAATTCAAATATATCAATTTTTCACTTATCCTTTTTTGTTTATATTTTATTGCAGAATCGATTTTTTTTTGTGGTGGTCAGAGTTTGAACCCCGGACATTGCATATATCATGCATTGTCCATACTAACTGAGTTAAACTCACGAGGACGGAAGTTGTAATATTTAAACAAATGGTCGACACTTGTTAAAGATTTAAAAATGGTAATTGATCATTTTTATGGAGAAAAAAAAATTACTTTTCGATGTTTTAATATGATGAATATACAAGTCCGAAATAAAATTTTCTCTTTTAACTTCTTATGAAATATCCTAACCCACTTGTTAGCCTTTCCCTTAGGGCCCGTTTGGTTCGAGAATTAGGAGGAAAAGGGATGGGATGAAAGATATTTTAATTAAAAATGTGTTTGATTCGCAAGGGGAGGATGAGAGATTTTAAAATTATTTTACTATTCTACGCTTGAACTTAATTAAATAAGGATAATAAAATAACAAAATAATAACAATGTAATCGATAACAACCCAATGTAAACGATGAAATAATGGATTAGTAATAGAGTTGTTAAGAAGAAGAGAGAAATATTATTATTCACTAATGTACCTCATAATGTTACAAATGAACTCTATTTATAGGTAAATAGAGTAGCTTATGGACTAAGCCCAATAGTCTAGTAGTATGGTTCATTAACCTATTTGCTATATGGACATCCACTTATAATATTCATAACACTCCCCCTTGGATGTCCATTGAAGATATGCCTCATTAAAACCTTACTAAAATAAAATTCAGTGGGAAAAAGTTCCAGTGAAGGAAAAAGAGTACAATATGAGACAATCATATATGAGATGAAGAAAGTCAAATAATCTTTTATACTGGTTAGTCAAAATCTTCACTTCGAAATGATTATGTAAATGCTCTTCTCCAAATTAGGGTGCTTGAGAAGTTTCTTCATATTGATTTGTTGCAAGAGCCCCTTTAAAGAATCCAGAAGTTTCTTGTATTTGTAAAATCATCATCCTTAATAAAAGAACATTCTTCACTTCCTTAATTATGTTGTTTCTTTAAGATACAAAACATATGTTTTACTTTGTTCCGATATCTGTATTTACTAATATTGACAAAAACAAAATACCACAATATATATATATAATTAACAAAATACATTAATGTCCTTGTTTGAACTAAGATATGGTACTTCAGGACCAATTCAAGTTGTTTATCATTTTCTTGAGGACATGATCTATACTAACATCAAGTGACATCACAATCATTTTAGTACACAATCAACTAGATCTGTCTATATCAAATACAAGTGTTGTATAAGATTCTTGATGCACAAAATCTCATAATAAATATGCCAGTCTAAACAAACTTTGCGTATGTAATATATTTAATTTCAAATATTTCTATCATCGATAGATGTTAGAATCTCTTCAAGAGTTCAATAATATTTATACTATCATCATTAAAATGATTATAACAAATTAATTTTCAAATATTTAGAATGAACATATGATATCCTTTCTTCAACGTCTTATGAAAATTTGCTCCTTCATGAAGTTTCATATAATCATCAATTTCAAGTGAGCCATACAAATACACTGTAACATATCTTTCATAAAAATTGAGTCTTTAATGTGCTACTAAACCTAACCAAACAAAAAAAATTCTTGAATTCACTTCAGGTGAATACGTCTCTTGAAAATAAAATGTAGACATTTACCATTCACTTTCGGTGAATATATCAAACTCTTTATTCATGTATTTTATCAATATAATTCTATTTCGCGCAAAAAATCATATATATCTAATTAACTTCACATCTTCAAGTGTGCGGACTACAAGTCCAAAAAGTTCAGCTTTACAAAGCGAGTTTAATTTCATTAGAATTGTCTCTTTCCATCTGCAAATATTTCCTTTTTCTATAATCTTTTATAGATTTTAATTCATGATCCTCGTCATTACTTATCACATATAGCGCTATATTATATGCAAAAATGTCATCAACGTTGACTTTTATTTTGGTTCCAACTCATTTCATCCATGACATAATTTATCGAGATCTCTTTCTTTTTCATAAATTTCAGGTGGCTGGTCAGTTCTTCTGGAACTTAAAATTCAATTTTGTCAAACGGCTCTTTTAGAGTTTCCACATCCTCATTTGGGTTATCTTTCTTTTTACCTCCTTTTATTGTTCGAGGATTTTTATATTTGGAATATTATATTATCCGACTGGGACATTTATTTTGTTTGGAGCATTAGCAACTGCTATTTTAATTTCTTAACTTTGCAAATGAGTTATATCTTGAGGATCAAGAAGAGACAACAATATTTCTTTTCAAATAATTTATTTGAACTTCAGGTTCACAGATGCTTATTCTCTCCCTCTAATATTGAGAAAACTAATTCATCAATTGATAATCAGCCTACTGGGATGTAAACAAGTTGGCTCAATATAATTTATAATAGATGAAGATTCATATCAATACATTTTCCCAATATTCTTTCAAGATCTATTTAAGTGCATTGTATTGGAGCAATTGTGCTATACACAACACATCCAAAAAAAATCTTAGATGAGAAATAATAAGTTGTTGACCTAAAATAAATTATAAATTAAGGGGAGGGCTTACATGTAGTATCTTGTTGGCTTGATGCGAAACAATATCTTAACATACAAGAATACATTTTCCCAAAGTAGAACTTAGAAGTTATGCTCTCATAAGTATCATTCATACAATTAACTTTAGACGTTTAATAATAGATCTTCAAGTCCATTTTTACGAGCATATGCTAGCAGTTGTTCAATATCAATTTCAATTGACAAATGATACTTATCAAATGCTTTATGAAGAGTTCAGAAAATAAACTCTTTGTCAGATTTGTTGACAAAATAATCTCACAAATTTCTGATTTGTGAGTTGACAATAATCATACATATCATTTAGTTGATCCACATTTTTGGTGCATTGATTCATAAATATCACCTTATACGCATTTACATATATTAAGAGACTAAAATCCTCATATTTTCTATTCCTTGAAAGAAAAAATTAAGGCACCAAAATTATTTGATTAAAGAATCTTCTGGCTCACAAATCCATTAAAATTTAACTATGTTCGCATTATAATAAATTCGGGATAACCCAATCGGACTTACCAACGACGAACTTGACATAATATGTAAACTTCTAGTTTACAATAATATGTGCTTTAGTTGCACTAATATAAGTATAGTACGAATAAGAGAAAGAATATATCTTTTCCACGACACTTATTTTCTCCAGGGTATATCTCATAATATAGAGATATTTAACATATATATATATATAAATATATATATATATATATATTTATTTATTTTTTTTCTTTTCAATATGATATCTATTTAGATGGATATCTTAAAACTTAATAAAATTATATTAGAATGTAACCTCGATGTGTAACATTGAGTAATCTTGTAGTTCTTTAGGAACTATATCACAAATGATCAAGAAAATTCATTATTTGAGCAATCCTTCAGGAATTGTTTAATATTTTTAAGAATTGATATTTGAAAGATGATTTGTAAACTTCTAGTTCACAATGATATGTATTTCATTTGTTTTTGTCCATTTGAAGTTTGAAACAGTAACGAACAAAAAAATATTATATCCAAATGAAACTATTTAATAAATATTTAAAAGCTTTGATTTATCTTTTGCATTACCATAGATAGAAAAAGAGATAGACACAAAATTTCTCCAACAAACAAGACTTTATAAATCATACACATTTCTCAGGTGAGTAATTAGGTAACACAAATTGTCAATAAGATATATTTTCAAAGTTTGAGATCTCCAAAATGTAAATTACATGTGATATCATGATCAAATAAATTTATTTCATAAGAAAATATACATATCTAACATGTAATATTTATGAGATAATAATCTTGAATGATTTAAAAGTCAATAAGGCAATGTCAATTCATAGAAGATATTTTCAAGAACTATGTAGAGAAGAATTTGTGCTTACCTTGTGACTCAATCATTCTAGAAGTCTTATGCAATAAGAAAGAAGAAAATCATAACCAAACTTTTATTTTAGAATAAGCAAACAATCTTGCAAGGTTCAATCCATATAATAGAAATATGATCGTATCAAGAAAATCTTTGATCAAACACTAATTTTTCAACTTATCTAAGTTTATACGAATGGAATTTTATGACCTTGACATGTATCAGATTAATTGTAATCTCTACTAAATAAATTACTATAACCACGCCATTGGTTATATAAAACAAATAGTATGCGCCATTCACGTTTGAGAATGACGTTCAACGTGACATTTCACCATTTTAACCAAAAAACACTCTTTGTTCAATTACAAATGAGACTAATATTTCAAAAATATTTTTGAAGATATTAACTTATTTGCTACTTCATACTGGTATAGAAATACTGTATTTCAAATACACACATTGTCTCATATTTTCCCTTTTTTTAATTCTTTTTTTTGGTCAGGTAGCCTAGTGGCTAAAATTCACCTTATACGGTGAATAAGTGGGGTGTCTGGGGTTCGAACCCCGGCATATAATAATGCATTGTCCTACCAACCGAGCTATGCTCACGGGACCCCTTTTTTTTAATTCTAGATCAGATAGATTTTATAAATTTCTATCATTTTTTAAATGTGCAATTCTTCAGGAATTCAACATCAAATCTTCATAAACTATGATCAAGAAAATTGCATTCCATGAACAATATTTGAGTGATACTTTAATATTAAATTTGTAGTTCTTCAGGAACAAAACATCACTTTTGAATTCTTCTGGAATTCATTCATAAATAATAAATACTATGTTTTTAAGTTCTTCAGACCCATCCAGCTTATTTAAACAAAAATTGAGCCTTTGAATTCTTCTAGGATTCATAGAGAATAAACTTTGGATTTTAGAATTTTTCAAGAATTTACGGATAATAGAGTTTTTTTTTTAATTCTGCATGAACGATGCACAATCAAAATATTTCTTTGTGCAGACAAGAATTCGCTGAGAATAATACTAAGTTCTTCAGAAACTAACCTTTTGAATTCTTCATAAATTCACATAGAATAACATTGAGCTCTTCAAGAACCATTTATTATATCTTTTTAATTTTATAATAGGAGATCAATTTGTATGCAATTCATGGGAAACATATTAAATTGGTTACGTATTTTAGTAAGTTTCTCAATTGTACTTAATACATAGAGCACAACAAAATAAGTTCTCACGATGTGCATAAGTTATTAGAAGAATAGCCACGGTTAAAATAAAATCATGAATATATAATTATGCATCACGAACAAACACAAAGTATTTTTTTAAATGGCACAAAGTATGATTTTCTTTAGGAATAGTTTAAACAGAATATTTTTTCCGCAAAGTATAAACAAATAAACTATTAATAGTTCATTCTTGACAGTGTAATATGTCATTTCTTACGGATTAAAAGCAACAAGAAAACATTACGTGTCCATTGATTTATTTGTTCCATAAAAATTGTGCTCTAATTATCATTACGTGTCGATTTTTAATTTATTTGTTCCATAATTTTTTTTTGTTCATATCAAAATGAAAAACTTTGTTCATATCAAAATGGAAAACTGTGATTACCTGTAACATGATTGCATCATCATTAGTTTGTTATAGAAAAAGTTTGCTCCTTCACAAATATGGATTCACATGCTAATACCTATGCAACCGTGATATCATAGATTTTAAAATGGCAGTCATTCATGCACATTCAAATATTATTCATCACAAAATTTAAATACAAATATTAAAAAATGAACATTAAGAACAAACGTACGATAATGATAATAAAAATTGTAGTACTTTTCCAATCCTTCAGTGATGTATATTTAATAAATTTTTGAGTTCTGCAAGAACTACATACTAAATTTGATAAATTATTTGTGCAATCCTTTAGGATGCATCACTGTTGAATTCATCAGGAATTCATAAAAAAATTGATCTTTAGCTGATCCTTCAGGAATGCATTAAGAAATTTTGTATGTGCAATCCTTCAGGGATGCATTAGTACCACTGTTGAATTCTTCAAGAATTCATTAAGAAAATTTTATAAGTGCTATCATTCAGGGATGCATTAGTATTAGTGTTGAATTCTTCAAGAATTCATTAAAAAAAATTTGTTTGTGCAATCCTTCAGGGATGCATTAGTATTGAATTCTTCAAGAATTCATTAGAGCTTCTTTATTTCTCTTTAAATAGTCCTTCAAGGATACAAAAGTAGATTTATATACCTTTTTAGTTTATTAGAGTATAACGTGTTATGAAAATAAGTAAATAGAGATAGTAACACAGAGAGAAGGAGAAGAAGAGAGAAATATTCTTATTCATTAATGTACCTTATAATGTTACAAATGAACTCTATTTATAGGAAAATAGAGTAGCTTATGGACTAAGTCCAATAGTCTAGTAGTATGGTCAATTAACCTATTTGCTATATGGACATCCACTTATAATATTCATAACAGAATAAAAGTTGTTACAAGATAATATAACCTATTACCTAGTAATAATAATAATAATAAAAGTTGCTTCAAGGATAATATAACTTAATAATAATAAATGTTGTTACAAAGATAACATTGAAATTTTAAATTAATTTTTGGCAGTGCAATAAAATTTGATCCCCTCATATTCCATTCTAAAAATCGAAACAGACACTTCAAATTAAAAAGAGTTTTGCTAACCAGTAACCAGTTTCCTCAGGGCGTTGGTTAAGAATTCTACAAATAGAAATTTTATCTTGGAAATGTAAAATGTTATTTTTGACCAAGTAATGATTACATGATTTTAAGAAAACTTGTTTGTTTTGGATGCTTAACCAATGCCCTTGTAATACTGGTTAACATTCTCCAATTAAAAATATTCTCTCCCATCTCCTTCCCTTCAAAACTCTGGAATCAAACTGACCCTTGAACAAATTTCCTTTTTTAAGTTTATGCAGCTAAAATATGGAAACGAAATCTTTAGAAAACGGGTATGGAGTAGAATATTTTTAAGTGAAAATGATATCTAACGCACAATGTGTGTGTAAGAGAGCAAGAGACGCCACAGTCATTGAATTCTTAAAAAACATTAAATAACCACAAAAACAATACAGAGGGCATATCCGTCATTCCACATCCCGACGCGTTATAGTCCAGAATCAGATCCTTCGTCCCAAACCAC
>Ga0228711_1005971_pt1 | contig 18340 bp, 10 predicted proteins | sample MedpolnodulmetaG_2_FD_177996 | JGI IMG/M metagenome (GOLD analysis project Ga0228711, IMG submission 177996) | Root nodule microbial communities from Medicago polymorpha collected in Santa Monica, California, United States - brown nodules | ecosystem: Host-associated > Plants > Roots > Nodule...
TGTCAACCTTCGGGATAAGAGCAATGAAAGTACTATTTATTCCTTTTGCCAATCTTCCATTCCTATGAAATTCCGCCAAAAAACGCATAACATCATCCTTCAGAACATCCCAAAAATCCTTGACAAACCCTAAGGTAATACCATCAAGCCCAGGGCATTTAAAACTATCACATTCCCAAACTGCCGCCCTTACCTCCTCCAAAGTAAAAGGTCTCACCATGCACGCTCCATCATTGAACGACAAGGTGCGAAAACTTAAACCCGCCATGGTAGGGCAAGTACACTGAACGGTTTGAAATTGCGTCCGGAAATGAGTAAACACAGCGTTGCGGACGTTTTCTACGCCCTCGACCAGCACCCCATTCACCAGAAAGGACGGGATAGCATTCCTGCTCCGTCTGCTGGACATAACACGATGAAAAAACTTAGAATTTGCATCACCTTCCTTGAGCCATTGGACTCTAGATTGTTGCCAACTAATACTCGAGTTAATTCTAGAAAGAGAGTGCAAATTCTCCGACAAACCATGCAGCTCTTGGATTTCATCATCCGACAACACCGTTGCCTCCCCTTTCAAATCAAGAGAGGCTATATTATCCTTCAGAGTCAGAATTCTTGCCGGCAGATTCTGAGAATGACGCTGATGCCACTCTTTTAGAGCTAATTTCAATAATTTCAGCTTCTCTTTCAAAACATAGCTGCCCCAACCACTCACCTGTAAAGAGCTCCACGTATCACGCACAAAAGAGGCATACCCAGGGAAATCCGCCCAGCACTTCAACATCCGCACCGGTTTGGGACCCCAATTTTGAGTGTCAATCGCGAGCACTAGGGGACAATGATCGGACAACCCCCGCGACCCCGCCAGTTGGAAACAAGTAGGCCAAGTCAAACACCAGTTCTCAGACAACAAGAAGCGGTCGATATGGCTCATCGAGCGCCCATCCCCCCGAAACCACGTATAGGTTCGACCCCGAAGCGGAAGATCCACCAACAAATTACTGTCAATAAAAGTGTTAAAGCCGTCGATTCCAGCGTGATGAGGAACACTGCTAACACTACGTCTCTCCTCCACACTACGAATAGCATTAAAGTCGCCACACACACAAACATTTTGATCTGTCAGAGCGACAAGTCTAGAAGATAAAACATGCCAAAGAACCTGTTGCCGAGGGGCATCACAAGGAGCGTACACATTAAAAACAACAAAATGTTCCCCCGATTTCAAAAAACGACCTGCTATCACAAGCACATGCTCCAGTGACACCGACGACCACACCTCCACCTCATTCGAATCCCAGAGCGTAGCTATACCACCAGATGCCCCCTCCGAAGGCCGGAAAGAAAAATTAACATTGCCGTCTCCCTAAATAGAGTTACAAACAAAGGTGTCAAACACTGATAACTTAGTTTCTTATAGACAAAGAATAAAAGGTTTTCTCTCACGCACCAAAAGACTCACCTCCCTCCTTTTAGCAGGACCACCCAGCCCCCTAACATTCCAAGACACCAGCTTCATCACAACTAACCCACACCAAAATCCGCCTCCTCCCCACCCCCACTCGAACCCTCTGCCTACGCACCATGACCATCACCCTCACGGTTAGTTCTACCCACCCCTGACAGTACATCAAACATGTTATTCTGATCGCCAGTAAAATTGAGACCCACGTTCCTCCCTATTAATCTAACATCCTCTGATCGCACCGTGTCATTACCGTGTAGCACCAGCCAATTGTTCCAGTCATTATTCACCGACGTCTGAGAAATACTAGTAGGAGAAGCTGCTGTAGAGGTTGCCCTAGGGTTAGAAGCTCCCGATACCACCCTCCTTTGCTTCGTAGACCTTCGTAGCGCTCGGAGAACCTTCCTACGGTCACTCGCTGAAAGTCTAGCTATACGCTTCAAGCTTAGGGCACCATGTCGAAGATAGCCACCTCCCTTCTTCCTTGCAGCTCGCGGGGCACCCACCGATATCTCAGTGCCCCCAAATTTAGGTTTAGAAACGCCGCCTGTACTAAGACTTCTCGTTTTTTGAACCCATTCCAAACTCCAGGGGCCCGAAGATGTAACTCTATCACTCCCCGGGGGACACGAAGCGGCTCGCTTAGCACCTTTCTTATTGTCAAGAAAGAATTTCCGTGACTTATGATCACCCTTGCACATATTTTCCGAAACCCGCGCCGGAATAGATTTTGCTTCCGCCTCCAAGAGAGGAACCTCGGCCTGCACTGAGACAGGCGGTTCAGGTGATGTGTGTGACGGCTCCTTCGCCGAGTCGCTTACAGGAGATGAAAGCTTGTGATGATGCACATCATCCTCCTTTTTCCAAGCTGCCGAAAGAGTGTTCACCAACTCGTCCACGTCACCACCTCCAAAACCAGTATCAAAATCTTCTGGCATTTCCGACCTGTCGTCCGCTTGTGACGCCTCATCATCGACAAGGCATGAGTCCTCCCCCACTGAATAGCCCCATTCTTCAATAATCTTAAACTCGAGAGGGACGCCGTCCACCACTATACTCGCCACTTGATTAATAATGTCCAAAGATCTAGTGGCCACCAATATCCGCGCATAATCAAAGCGATCTCTGTCTAAGGTGATGTCATCCATTCGGAGCAAACGACCACAATCATAGACACATAATTTGAAAAAATCAAAATTCCAAGCATGTAACGGCACCCCATAGATTCTTACCCACGCTCCTCTCTCACGGACAGACGTGTCAATGTTCCATCTCTCAAACTTCGAAAAAAAATTATTGAAAAAATCCGCCGCTTCGGACAGCGTGACACTGACATCAACGTCGTCGAGGGACCTCAGGAACACCTTATCAGCGCCCAGCGGGATAATAGCCAAATTAACAAACCCCGCGTCAAATATCCGACGTTGTAACACAGGTATCGTCTCCCCACTCAGCACCGACACCACCACTCCCTTAGACGCCCACAACATGTCACTGGCCGAAGATGTATACTTTGGCATAAAAACCTGGCGATTACTAACCTCCTCATGTTCAGCCTTCCTACCGACTTGTGTGTACACCGCTGCCCCCTCCTTCAGGTTGACCCCCTCAACTGCCTTCAACACCACCGCACCACGGCCAGTATCCACGTGACTTTTACCGCCCTCGCCGCCTACAACCTTCACTAGCTTATACTCACGTTCTCCCTTAACACCTACACCGAAGTTCTTATTACCTAACCTGTCGAAGCTCGCAACCTTGGCCACCACCCTCCAATCCCCAAACCACACATTATTCAAAGCCAAAAACAGCCCCATTGGCATTCCGTTTCTTTGCGAGGTAAACGTCCTCCATAATTCCACACACCTCGAACCCGCGGCGTAACGATATATACGAAATATTTTCAGGCACGTTAGTAAAGTAAAAAGACACGAAAGGTTGCTTGTCCTTACCGGGTTTGTCGATAACCAGCTCATCCCGCCGCACTTGCTGATGCTGAACCATGATACTGTGGCCCAGCTCCCCATCCCGTGCGCGCTTTCCACCCTGTTGCTGATCATCATACCGGAAGCGTGACCGTCGCCGAACAAGAGAAGGGGGTGCGCGCTGCTGGTTCCGACCTCCCCAGAAATGCTGCCGCCGTTCAACACCTGCAGAATCAGACTGGCCATGCTGAGCATCCTCCCGCACCCTTCCTGGTCTCGAATACTGTAAGACAACCCTACCGTCGTAAGATTGCACCGGTGCCTCGAAATCTTCCAAATTCTCCATGTCACTGTACCCCAATTCGGAACCCTGCTGAACCGTATCCCTAGTCCGTCGTCGTTGTTGTCTTTCCCATCCTCTTCCGCGCCGTTCAACCACCTGAAACCTGTCCCGCTTTCCATCTATCCGTTCAAACGCTTTCCTCCTTCGCGAACACACAACAGCCCAGTCTCCCCTAACCCCCCCGTTTGGTGGCACCCTGCTTGGCCCCCGCTCCCCCCCATAGAATCTCGCATCCGGTGACGAAGAGAACCGGCGCTACCGCCCACGGTGGACTAGGTGGGAGTCGCGATACCCGTGACCACTCGCTCTCTCACCTCTCATTACTTTATGCATCAATTATGGTTTAATTTTTTTTTTTTTTTTTTACTGTTGATCATATAAGATATCCTAAGAAACTCAAAAAGGTTAAACCCTCATTTTAATTATTGAATGTGTGAGGTATTGTCACAATCACAATATCCACAAATATTTTAGATTCACAAAAATATCTAAATGTGTCTTTTGTTAATGAATTTAGCCAACAAGTCTTTCGTTAATTGACTTGGTCTTCAAATATGTGTTTTCAATTGATTAGTTTGATTCCTTCAAAAAAAAATTAATTAGTTTGATCTATAAAATAACTAATAAAATACACACATACTCAAAACAATTATGTTATTTTTTAGTTCTTGAGCAATAAGCGAATGGCCAAATACATGGGTGGAGGAGTGTGGAAAGAATTTCACGTTTCTTTCTCAGGTACGGTCCAATGGTTTTTCGATCAAAGGAATATCAATTCAGGCCCGTTGATCTATTATTAATTATAAAGAAGTCAAGAAAAGTATACTCCCTAACCCCCACATCTATTTCCCATACACCACATTTTATACAATTCCAAATAAAACTCAATTGTATGAAATAATTTTTTTATGCAAATTTTTAATTTTAAAAAGTGTATAAAAAAATTTAATTAAAAGAAAAATTAAATTTGAATTTGTTGGAAGAGAATACGTTCCAAAAAATTCAATTGTTTGAAAAAAAAGAAGCTTTGATTGTCATGTTGTTGTGATGCAAGCCCAACAACTTACAAATGAACCAACCAAGCAATTCCATGAATCATTCAAGAGACGAGTTCGATTTCTGGTGGAACAATTATTGGTCAGGCTATCCTTACCTCATGGCCGAACTCCTGATTACTAGGACCCTTTTATCTTGAGAACCGGTGGATTAACACACAAAAAAACTTACAAATAAGCGAACAAAGTTGATGATGCATTAGATAATATTGGTTGCGAGTTGAATAATTGTCTTCTTTTCTTTGATCAACCCCTCAAGGGTCTTAAGCATTTGGTTGCTTATGATGTTCTTTGAATTACTACTCCGTGTCTTGTTCCTTTGTAGTCCCTGTTTGGGTTTTTTCCCCGTTTTATTTCAACAAAAATAAAATCAATAACGGTGGAGGTGAAAAACATATGAATTTTCAAATAAATAAGCCATGGACAAGTAAAAAATTGATAAGGCATGGTTCAAGCATCAGTGTGGAGATAACAAGTTGGGTGATGGTTCAATATAATGTGAGTATGGGTATAGGACCTAATCAACAACTGAAAGAATCTCAACGAGGAACTCTACGAGTACGGTTGTTTAAGATCAATGTATTTGATGTAAATAATTTGGTATAAAACGAAATTATTTTGCATCGAAAGAAGTTATTATATGAAAAGATGACATATAACTTGATGAAAATTGGAGAGAATAAGGAGATTTTATGATAATCAGGAAAGATGCATCAGATAAACATGATTTGGTAACAGGCATAAAAGTGTTATTGTGAATCATGGAGTCATAGGAATAAAGATTATAGTGATCACTAAGAAAGCAAGTGAGTATTAATGTGGGAGATACTTATATAGATTCATAGTAGAATGAATAGATTGATAAAAAAAAATGAGTAAGTTGGAGTAACTAACTCCTTAACTAACTTTCCTTAAAAAAAAACTCCTTAACTAACTTCCTCATCTACTAACCAATTTGACAACCTATCAACTAATTGTGGTTGATTAACCAGGTTGTAATAAGTGTGATATGCAAGAATGAACTCTTGTTTTACTCCCCAAGCTTGCTTAGTGTGTGTTTGGTTATAAAGTTTAACTTCAAATATATCAATTGTGTTAAATTGACTTTAGTTAAAAATAAATTAGAGTAAATTGATTTATGTTTGAATACTATTGCGTGTGTCCTAAAATCTCACAATACAATTGTTTGAAAGTTTGAAATGTTTTAAGTTCGCGATAAATCGCGAGGTGATGGCTCAACATCACGAGGCAATTTTTGCAACAGCCTAAAACCGTGAGGCGAATGCTCCTAAGTGTGAGGCAATTTTCTTGTGTTCTGAATCACTGTTTAAGGATTCTCTCTATTTTTGGTTAGGTAAACTTGAAAAACCAAAAGAGAAAACTTTTAGGAAAACAATTGGCTAAGGGTCGAGTATTTTTGCATGAGATTCCTGGGTTGGAAAATATTTTTCAAACACATTGGGTAGTTGAGATCTCATCAGAGGGGTGATCAAAGCTTTCTCTTTTGTTTTTTCTTAGGATCTATTGTGGGTAGAGTGACTTGAAAAATAGGTAAAAGTATAGTATTGCTCTTTGTGAGCTCTTGGATTTAATTACTTGTAACCTCTTTGTCTCACTCGTTTCATAGTGGATTGCAGAGATGGACTCTCTCTTAAACATAGTTCATATTGAGACAAATTGTGTTGATTCATCCACTCACTTATCTTTGATCTTTGTTTTGCTTAGTTACAAGATATGCTGTTGTTGCTTCTTGAGATTTCTTTGTTATTGGCCGCCTTTGATATTTGTCCCACACATTTAAGTTATTGGTGTGGTTTGCATTTGAATTCAAAATATTTGACACCCATTGTGGATCGAAGGGGTAAATTGGTCAAGTGAGCATCATGGGTTCAAGTGTGACATTGGGAAGATTACTAGAAGTAATAATTTTGGGTTGTGGAAGATAAAGATGCAAGAGGTTTTGACAAAACAGAAGTGTGTTAAAGAATGAGTGGGTGAAGTTGTGATGTCAACAAACTTGACACTAGCTACAAAGATAGAGAAGATAGACAAGGCAAAAAGTGTTATTTTTCTATGTCTTAGAGATAAGGTTATAAGGGAAGTCAGGAAGGAAACAAGCGTGACATCGTGGTGGTCCAAATTGGAGTTGTTGTATATGATCAAGTTATTGGCTCATAGATATTCATGAAACAACAACTCTACTCATTTAGGATGGTAGAGTCTAAACCTATTTTGGAGTAATTAATGTAATTTAACCGGATCCTTGATGACTTGGAGAACATTGAAGTGACCATTGATGATAAGGACAAAAGTTTGTTTTTGTGATGTTTTTCTCCAAGATCTTTCGAGGATATTAAGGTTGCCATCCTTTACAAAAAGGATAGTATCACTACCTTGGAGGAGCTCCAAGTGACTTTAAAAAACCAAGAGTTAACCAAATTCAACGACTTAAAGATTGATGATATTGGTGAATGTTTGAGTGTTTCAAGAAGAATGACTGAGAGTGGAGGAAAGCCCAAAAGCAAGTCTAGGTCTAAATCAAGGTCAAACGAGTTTGATATATCAAAGTACAAATGCTTCATTTGTCATAAGGTCGGTCACTTCAAGAAAGACTCTCTTGAGAAAAGAGTGCAATCTTAGTTCTTTTGTTTAAGTAGTGGTTGCCTCATACGAAAAAAGTCATTAGAGTGTTGATGCCGAACAAAGTAAATAAATAAATATTGGATTGTTGATTCATTTACTCTATCTTTAATATTTGATTATGCTTGTGATTTGATTTGATTATTGGTTGTCTTTGATATTTGTCCTACATGTTTAAGTTTATTGGTCTGATTTGAGTTCGAATTCACAACAAATACATGTGTAAAAATAAGTTGAATAATAATAAATTTAAATATAATAATCATGTTTGGAGTAAAAAAAAACTACAAATCCTAACTTGAAGTTAGAGTCAATTCCAAAAGCAAAATTAACTCCCAAAAACATTTCAAACATATCACCTTTTGTTCTACTAATCTAAAAACAATTTTCGCATCTTCAAAAGTGAAACAAAAAAAAAAAACTTAATTAATTGAGTCGCAATGCGGCAATTAATTTAAATATACACTTAATTTAAACATATTTAATAACTTAATTTAATTTTTCATATAGAAAATAAAATCCTATCTTCAACATTTTGGTGACGTTGACTGTGGGATCATGCCGGTGGTACAAGAGTTGTACAACTCCACTGATTGTAATAGATAATATAGGCAGTAGTGGAGCCCGAGCCCATGGTATGGGCATGGGACCAAGACACCACAACTAAATCCACATGGGGATCCAAAGCCACCACAAACGTTACATTGGAATCAAACATAAAAATTTAATGGAATAAGACATAAGATGTGAGAGTTAGCTCCAATCATCTCAAATGTTAATCAATTTTAGAATATAATCCAAAGAGGACCTATAGGCACCTTTCTCCTAACAAAAAATGGATGTGACCCTAATGCTAATGCAAGGGTACATATCACCTTTTTAGTTGGGATGACCACCCTATCATTGTCAGATTAGTTTTGTCTCGGGTAAATAGACAATATTAGTTGGATAGAGAAAGATTCATCGAATAAAATATTTCATTCGATGAATCCTTCTCTTCGCTTGAAATTGTCCAATTACTAAGTAGGATTGTTTTGTCTATACTCAAATTTTCCCATCTAAGTTGAAACAAATACATAAATCTATCTATAACCCTGTACAAGAACTATTCTATTTTCCAATTCAATCAAGTGTTGATGGTTGTCACAATAATTGGGAGCTTCTTTTTCATTTTCACTGTTGGAAAGTAAATAATTTCATCCTTCTCAGCAACCCATCTGCAAAGCACAATCCATTTTCAAAAACCAAATTCATAAAGTAATTTTCATTTTTTTCCTAGACAAGTGATTAATTACCTGTAAGTTGTAACTAGATGATGAAGGAAAATAGAGAGCTCTAGCCTAGAGAGTTCAATCCCAGGACACAGTCTTTGTCCACCACCAAATGGTGTAAAACAGTTGTTTCTAGTTCCAGCTTCAATTTTCTGCACTCAAACAATATATAGCCGAGTTATTACGATTTCCTTATAAGCCATGCTTTTAAATTGCGACCACGTTGTATTAGTTTCATCGGTATATCCCTAATGACATTGCGACCACATTGGTTGCGTTTGTCCGTAATATCAATATTAGATGTAATTGTTAGTTATACTAGTCAGTGTTTAGTTTTTTTATTTTTTTCATTGCATATATAAGAAGTCTTGTGTATCAATATGATTTTGAATTTTACTTTTATCTAATCAACAGCTTCTATCAAGAATCAAGGATAGCAATGTAACCGCAATAGTAGAGAGATTTTGATGTTTAATTACTTACCTCCCATCTCCATGGATCAAACTCTAAAGGATTTTCATAGTTCATGCCATTTAAATGAACGGATGTAAGAGATGCTACAACACACCAATCCTTAGGAATTAGGTACCCTACAAATAAAAAAAATATATTAGTGAAACCACCACATCAAGTATTTTCTGTGTATATGCTTAAATGTAGGTCCAATACAAATAATTCCTCCATAAACTACTAACCTTTAATATCTACATCTTTGATAGCTTTTCTCCAAATGGCATTGACAATATTTGCCATTCTAAGTGTTTCGTTGATTACCTAGTTGAAAGTAAATTAAAGACAAAGAAATGAAGAAAAATGTGATGCTTTGCTATTTTAAATTAAAATTATAATGAAAGAGTGAAATTATAATCGATTGGCAAATTATAAGTCTCACATTTTGAGTAAATTGCAGTGAAAGGTAGTCACTCCATGCATAATCATCGGAACAATTCTTGCTCTTCTTTAGTTCCATGTTTTCTTCCTGGTACAAACAACTAAATATAAATTAAATTACTTACACATGATTTCATTAACAATGTTTGGAAAATTCCCATGGAAATGGATTAATTATAATAATAATATATTTATTGCTCTAGGACTTTTGGCATCCAAGAAAAACAAATATATAAAATAATTGTCAAACTTTTTTTTTTAAAACTCCGTATTCAGCTCAAGAGCAGACTATTATGAGGGGTCAGATCCTTATCCCACCTATGATTGTCAAACTTAATCTCAAATGTAAGTTTGTGGTAATATGTACAAAAGGATACGCTACTGGAACTTGTGTAGAAAACAATTTATATGTAGCAATTGAATTTTCAAACATATTTATCTTTTTTATATTAGAAATTAGATGTATTATAGATTTTGCTACTATGACTGATATTTTTCGTTACCCTGCAACACTAGACACAAAATGGTAACATGTTTTAAATTCAAGTTCTTTAATGACTAAAAGAGAGTTAAATGACTAAAAGTGCTTAATTGAAATGATGCGAGTCTCTTGAAAATTGATAAAAGATCTCAAGTTGAATCATAAAAAGTGTTACAACTCAGAGAACATTTGCCGCCATATGATATTGCCCCGACCATATGGTTGCAATATTTTGGGTTATAAAAAAAAAGTTTTTATAATAAAAAATGATTTTAATGAAGATACAAGGTTAATATAAAATAACTTTGTAAATAAATCCAATAAGAGACCATTTTTTCCATATCATATCACCAATTCAAAAATATCTTTACAAAATGGTGTAATGTCCCCCTAAAAAATAGTGGTGTGTAGTTAATAATTAACTTTTAATAGGGCGATGTAATGCATATCCTTTTTTTTGTTGTTGTATGTAGAACCACTGAAACTCACACACAATTGTGAGGTCCCAAATTCAAACCCGAGTGAATGTGTTTAACCTAACACTTGTCAATTGTGAGGTCCCTTGTTTCTTATCTTTAATATTGATGTTCTCTCCACGAATGATCCTCATACTTAGGTTTTGTACTCACCTCCTTCCTTTGGGAGCCGATTTTATCAATAACTTGCACATTAAGTTTAACTCGTCCATAGAAGATACTTTCATTTGGACTCCCAACAAAAATGGTACATACACTACTAAGAGTGGCTACACTTGATTGTTGTCCTGCACAAACATGGTAACTCATTTTAATTCTAATTCCTCTTGGTCTTGGATTTGGAAATTAAAGCTTCCAGAAAAGCACAAGTTTCTTTTTTGGTTAGCCTGCCACAACTCTGCTCCTACTCTCCTTTTGCTCAACCATAGAAATATTGCATCATCAACTACTTGCTCTCATTGTGGTGGTCTTGATGATGAGACTTCCCTCCATTGTGTTCGTGATTGTAACTTCTCTCGAATCATTTGGCAACATGTTGGTTTCCATGATGCAAATTTCTACTCAAATACGGATGTGATAGATTGGTTGAAGGGCGGTTCTTTGGGTCTTCATTCTTTCCACTTTGCTGCTACTGTTTGGTGTGCTTGTCGCCGCCGAAATCTTATGTGTTTAAGCAATGAGAATTATCTGCTTAGTTGCCTCTCCTACAACATTCACAGTATGGTAGATTCTCTCATGTCTTGTTTCGCTCCTAGTTCCAATGGTGAATCAGTTGATAGTTTCATTAAGTGGAACAACGGTAATCACTCTTGCGCATCCTTATTGTATATGGTAGTTGTCTGAGCACCCCCGTGAGAGATGGCTTTGGAGGAGTCATTTGAAATAATGTTGGTTTTAATTTATCAGGTTTTTCTGGATATAGTCGTGACTCTTCAGACATATTGTATGTTGATTTTTATGTTATCTATCATGGTCTAATTTTGGCTAAAAGCTTAAACATAATCGAGCTCATTTGCTACTCCGACTCTTTGCACTGTATCAACCTCCTAAAAGGTCAAACATCGAAGTTCCATGTCTATGTTGTCTTGATTCAAGATGTGAAATATTTGATTGAGCAGAACAATGTCATTGTTTTTCATACTCTTTGAGAGGGTAATTATTGCGCAGATTTCATGGCCAAAGTAGAAGCCTATTCGGATAATGAGTTGTTGTTCCATGCCTCTCTCCCATAAGATCTCTTGTATCTCCTTAAGATGGATGCAACTGACACTTTCTACTCTAGAGAGTAGTGTTTTTTGTGTTGTTTTCTTTTTTTTCCTTTTCCTTTTTGCATTGTAACCGAAAGAAAACTCATCAAAATTACATGCAATTTGGACGTAAGTGGATGCACTTATGAACTAGTAACATAAGTTTGATCCCTTGCTAACCAGTGCCCTAAATGCATTGGTTAAGGAATCCATTAATAAATTTTTTGTCTTTGAAACATAAAATCTTACTTTTGTCTTAATAATAATCACACCATTTTTTTATGCAAACATACCAATTTTAACACCTTAACCAATACCTCAAGAGCACCGATTAGCATTCTCTTTATAATAATTATTGATCGGACTTTGTTTTATCTTATAATGGTATTACATGTCATTTAAAGTGACTCACTTTTTTTTCAATCTCCCGACCGAATTTCTGAAATTGTTCTACCACCTTCCAAATAAGTAGTAACTTTCTCCAAAGAAAAACAAACTAGTAAAGTGAGTAAATCTAGAGTGGTAAAAACAGAGGAGACAAGTGGTGGTTGCGTGATTGAGTGGAAATATTAAATTAGTGGTCCTGATTCATAGCCGCTGAATTTAATTGACATCGTACGGTAAGGAAACACATACCCCTCATATGTGCAGTGGCAGTGCACATCAACATCCATGTGAACCCCACACTCACTCGTGCATAAGTCTGCACTTTCCAACACTTTTATATAGGACATATACATCGTCGATAGTACTGCACCCGACCACAGATCTTATGTTATGGGTTTGTATAGATTGACTATGTACTACTCTGTTCTGTACAAACTTCGCTAGTTACTACTTACTAGTACATCAATGGATCTGCAATGTATGCAAGTGGTATGTCATACTTTGCACTCAAATCTTTCTCTTAAACGTATGAAAGTTGACTTAATTGATAAGTTGACTCACCCCGATGTTGTAAGTTCAACTCTCTCTCTGCCGATATGAGGTGATTTGTAAGTGTTTTTGTAAACGTTCTTTGAGCATTGAAGTGTGTCCCCGAAGCCCAACTCATATTGACTTTTTTGCATGAATAAAAAAACAGATTCGTGGACAGCTTGACACATTCATGCGGTCAATACATTCATGTGATTGGATGATCCAAATTCTTCTTCATTGTTTGGTTTAAATAAAGACTATTGAGCTTGAAATATTGACACTCCAATCTCGATTCCAAAACTACACATGTGTGTAAATGCGTCAAATTACGTACATGCAATCTGATTTCAAAAAATTAGGGAGAAGAGAGTGTAGGTGGTGGATCCCTAGAAAATACTTATATACCGATTACTTTAACTAAATGTTTGGTTTCACTTTAGACACACCCAACTCACCTTCACATGCTAATCATCCATGATTTAACAAGCTACAAACTATAGCTCTGATCTTAAGGTGTATTAGACGTTAATCCACGACAAAAACAAACACACTCAGACTTTGCTTGAGAGTTTGGAGGAAAGGGAAATGAAGAGTTTTGAGGGGGTTGGAAATATATAGAAAGATGAAGGAAAAAAAAACCTTTCATATAAAATTCATTTTCTGATATATATATATTAATCATAAGCTACAAATTAATATATTTTTAATTTTAAGAATATCATCAGAACATAAAGTCAATTTGAAAAATTCATATAAACTCTCTAAAAAAAACCCCAAAACCCTATACAATTTTTAAGCTCCCCCTAAATGACAGAGATTTTGTATTATGAATAAAAAAAGGAGAATGCTAACTAGTGCCCCAAGGGCATTGGTTAAGCAATTAAAACAAGTAAGTTTTTAATAAAAAGTAATATAATTATTATTTGGTCAAATGTAACATTTTATATTTCCAAGATAAACTTCTATTTTTGGATTCCTTAACCATTGCCCTGAGGGCACTGGTTAGTAAGACCCATAAAAAAAATTAACCTTTAAAGCCATCTCCTTCCAAGGTTTTCTATTTCTTGTACTTTCTCCTTCTTTTTTTTCCAAAACCCTCCTCTATAAACTACCAAACAAAGTCTAAGTTTTCTTAACAAAAATTAAAAAAATTGTAAAGAAAAGAAGACGACACTAGTGCAAATCAGGGATACAAGACCTGATTTTTAATGATTTCAGACCTGTTTTTGTGTAAAAGTGGTCTTAAATCTCTAAAAAAACAGGTCTTGTATCCTTGATTTGCACTAGTGCGAAAATAACAATTTTACAAAATTATCTTTATTAATTGACTTGAGAGTGACATATAGTACTGCTTTAATCTCTCTACCCCAGTTCTTCCCATTTTTTTAGATTAATAAAGGAATAATTTACAACATTAAACGTATCACGTAGTATTTTAGTATGGATAAGACCCTCACATAGTAAACAAATTAAATAAGCAACATGTTTGAAAATAATGTGCACGAATGATAAAATTTTATGTTTAAACAAAAAAAACGTACCACTAATTTGGATAGAGCAAGAGGAGAGTCACTAAGAAACTTGACAGCCATGGTCATAGCCGTAGGAAGAGTCTCTTCACCAGGAATCATCATCTCAATGATGTTCTCACTCATATTTTTCAACCATATATTAGGGATTGTGTTGGACTCATCTTTATCTTGCAAGAGTACATCCACTACATCATTTGCCACACAATCTTTATTATCATTCCTTTCCTCTATTATCCTCTGCACTATCTTCATCATTCTCTCCTTAGCCTGCACTAACAATCAAATTGCCTCTGATTAATGTTATATATTATTTAAACAATACATATAACTTTGATGAGTTGGGGAAATCATAACCTTCAAGGATTTATATAGTCTTGTTCCAGGTAACTTAATGGGCAAGCAAATCAACCCTTTTATGAACTCTTCAAATTCTCTCTTCAAATTATATAAATCTTCACCAGGATCAATGCTCATCAGAACTTTCACCAAAATAGTAAACGTAATCTGATATGTATGTCCAATGGAGCAAACAAAAAAAAAGTAATCACTCAATGTTACAAATATAATATTTTTTCATTATCCTTTCAAAGAAATATATATTTATTTCCGTATATTTAAGACCAGATAAGTATATATTAACATCTAATATATAGTGTTTACCTCTAAAGAAAGTCTAACATATAGTGTTTAAGTCATTGCATATGCCTTTCATTCCATATTAAGTAATAAGTGATATTTTAACACAACAAAAATAATATATTGACATTTTAAATTTTCAATGAAACATTAATTTGTTTTCATTCACTTCATATTAAGTGACTTTTTAACACATAAAAAATTATATTAACGATGTTTTAAATTTTCAATGAAACATTTGTTTTTAAATTATGCCCCAAATAAGTAATACTACATGTATTATGAGTTGAGAAAGAGAAAATAATCGATACTCCTATATATAATATTTAATAATTTTATTATACTATCCTTTTAAAAAAATTAATCGCACTTAACATATAATGAATAATGTGTTGGTACAAAGGGGCGACGACTCAAACACTTACTCTCGACTTCACCTCTCACTCAACTTAAATATATGATTGTACAGATTGGATCTCGCCTAATACTATATTTTAAAATAGATTCGGATTAGACTGCGTCGTGATTGTTTGATCTGAATCAACAACTAGAATTGATTAACTATGTGAAACTTACTACTATTTAATTTGAAGAGACCGATTTCAAATCAATGGCCGCGATCACATGCAACATGAAACAGTGTGCTGCATATGTCCCACTCCATACTAATATCATATGCTCTCATCATTTCTTAAAAAGTAATATAATGGTCTCACTTTCCTCTAGAGCCCTTACATTTTGTTGGGTGGGCTCGGGTTGAATACTAGGGTAAACTTTAATGCAAGGTTGATGAAATAAAGACATGTATGACACAGAAAGTAGGAAAATCAGCAAGGAAAAAAGATTTTCTAATAGCCTCAAAAGAGGTGTGGGGGCTGGGGGGAAGAGATGAAAGGAAGTAGAAAGGGAAAAAAGGACAGAGCTAAAAAATAAGAAAGAATCCCTAAAAAAAACAAGAAAGAAATAAGAGGATAAAGAGATTTAGAAAAAGAAAATACAAAATGATTTAATTAGTATGTGTAAAGATCTTTTCCTACCTTTGAGCCTAAAGTCTTCCATGCCTGGATAGGGGGACTATCCCCTTACCTAAATTTTTATTAGCAAAAAAATTGTATTTTGATGACATGGAAGCTGACATTAGTGTATAGAATATAATTAGATTTAGTGTATGTAGATTGACAGTAGGTTATACAAATGTTACGATGACACCATAATTTTGTGAAACTCTAAAGTGTAATTTTTACCAAAATCACGATGACTTGTGGTAATTTTGTCATTTGATAATTCAAACAAGCATTGATAAAATATAAATGGACCTTTTTGACTTGATCTTGAATGTATACTGGTTGGTGAGTCCATGTAGCTAAACATTGTTTGACAGAGTGCTCAATATCTCTTGTGATTCGAGCTTTGAATTGTGGGGATCGTAGGAATCCTCCTAGGAGTGCATGAAGTTTCCTATGCATGTTCCCGTTCATTTGAAGTATAGAGTGTTCTCCCATTAGTTCTCTAATTGATTTTGGATAAGCTGGGATGAAGATGCTCCCTTGGTTTTGTAGAATCACCTTGTTCACATCTGGGTCTGTGGACACAATTACGCCGGTTCCCAAAATACTCGTCTTAAATACATCACCATACCTGCACGCGCACACACATTATAAGTTGTGGTGTAAAAAATGGAAGAAAAAAATTAGTACCAAATTGCCTAGAGTAAAAAAGGGCTTGGATTAACCGCAATCATTGGATTGGATCTCCAACCGACGCACAGTGTAGTAATTGTAGCCATAGTTTTAAGTTTGGGACTCGGTCCAACCACTTTAACGGAAAACCAAACATATAAACAGTCTTGTCAAACAATCATATTGGTTATGCTTTCAACTTGGTTGTAATTCAATTGAACAATAAAAAAAATTTGGTCGATTTAACCACATTAAGAGCTCAAGAGTTTAACCTGGTTAACTTATCCAAATAAACTTTTCTTACAACGTTATATATGTTGCGAGTTGCGTAAGTTAGACAAAATATATAATGTGTGTACACACAAACACACATACAATATTAATATATGATTTATTTAGTAATTTATAATTTTAAAACAAATCAATTTGTGGTTCAATGAGTGACACACTCGTTAGATCAATGATCTATTGACTCAATGCTCTGATCGGGTCGATGACTGGTCCAATTTTTAAACACTAATAGTAGGCGATCTATTTCAATCATATCCAAAATATTACATTATAGTTTTAGTAATCAGTCTCAATTGTCTAATCTTTAACTATAAATATAGTGACAGCTAACCATAAGGAATCTATTTCCAAAATCATAATGTTCCTAACTAATTTTTCTTATTTTAAGATGGAGTTTAAGGCTTGGGGGGAAGAATAATATTGGGTATGGTTACTGCCTGCAGAAGCAAACATTACTGCAGTTAACACTAAGCTAAGGTTCCATGTATAGCTAACTCTAATTAATGTAGAAGCATGCTTTTTCTGTTTCTATACTTCTTTGAATATATGCTCCTCTCCCTAGAAGCTGCAAGCCTACAACGGTACAACCTAATAAAAAGAGTAACATTTATTAACTGTGACATGAAAGAGGGTTAAATGTTCCAAAACCCCGTAATCTGTACCTGCATTTCTTGAGCTACATTCATTCAATTCAATTTAAAGGTATAGGTTGTGATGACACTGGTAAACTATAGGCTAGGTATCCTTTACATAGAAATTGTGAAATACCATTTGCTTGTTTTTCTTTTCTTTTTTGAGCAAAGTGAAATTTACCCATTTCTTGACAATTAATTTTCTACATTAATTGCATTCATTTCTAATTTGTTAGTTTCACGCAACATAACATGCAAAATAACTAGCCTTTTCCTTTTAAATGTTGACAATAAAAAATAACAAAAATATCTATGGTGACTAAGAATAACAATTCAAAACTAATTTGGTTTCTCCAATAAGACCAAGAATGCTTTATGAGGAAAATAAGGAAGTTATCTATCTATACAAATGATTCAATCCACTACCCACCAACATGCAACTAATATAATGTGCTCATCCATCCACACAATTTAGTAAAAGCTTCTCTTTATTAATTCTTAGATGTTTTCTTTTTCTTTTTCTTTTTATGTTTTGAATATTAGTGATCCATTTCTCCCAATCATGCACTTAAAGTTGTAAAGGGGTGCTAAAATAATTAATTTGATGTGACAAAACATTAAAATTAAAGAAACTAGAAAGAAGCAACATGACAATTAAATATTTCTTTATTTTTGTGGTAATAATTACTATCTTAATTTAACTTTTTTTTTTTGGGTCCTGCTAACCGGTGCCCCGGGGCACTGGTTAAGCATACCATAAAAGGGAATTATTACCATAAAAGGAAACTGTTTTTGACTTTATTATAAATTAATTACACAATTTCAATGCATTAATTACTATATAATTTCCTTTTTCAT
>Ga0228711_1005972_pt1 | contig 18334 bp, 9 predicted proteins | sample MedpolnodulmetaG_2_FD_177996 | JGI IMG/M metagenome (GOLD analysis project Ga0228711, IMG submission 177996) | Root nodule microbial communities from Medicago polymorpha collected in Santa Monica, California, United States - brown nodules | ecosystem: Host-associated > Plants > Roots > Nodule...
ACTTCATTCTTCCATTTTTATCATGGGGTGAGATGGTTCCTTCATCATTTTCGTTTTCCCCCAATTTCAAATCACAAACCCTAAATTTTTGAATTGACTAAATAATGAAATTGATTCAGGTTTTATATAATGAATATATTCAATATTAATTTTCTCAACTTAATTTCATGATTATAGACTTAGACATTGCTAATACTTAAATCTGATACCCCATAATTTGATACCCTCCTTCGTATTACAATTTTTCTCTTATATTTCTCTGTTATGTTTTTTCTGTTGTGTTGTGATGTTTCTTTCTAATGACAAAGTATGTGAGGTACATTATGTGTGTTTATCTCGACGAAGTCCACGCTTACATTTTGAGCTATTTTGTGCATATTTGGGGTGTCAATTGCCCCCACAATTGAATTCATGGATAGTCCAAATGATTTTGTTGATTGTGGTAGTATTCATGATGAAGGCATGGAAGTTGACAACTTTAATGTTGAAGATGAAGATGCATGGTGGGAGCCTAAAACAGATATGTGTTTTTCTAGCATAGATGATGTTAAATCATTTTATAGGGAATATGCTTTGAGAAAGGGTTTTGATTGGAAGATTAGAACATCAGTAAAAGGAAATGATGGGGAGGTATGCTACTTAATTCTTGCATGCACAAGAGATCGGGCTAAAGTGACGAAAAGTGTATGTACATTGAAGTCACGTCCGATAATGGGAAAAAGTTGTCCTGCTAAGATTTGTATCAAGTTGAAAGCAGATGGATTGTGGTACATTAAGAAATTTGAGCCTAATCATTCTCATCGTACCAGCCCTAGAAAGGCAAGGTTGTTCAAGGCTAACAAGAATATGGACTTGCATGTAAAGAGGACAATTCAAATCAATGATGATGCAGGTGTGATGATCAACAAGACCTTTCAATCTCTTGTTAAAGATGCAGGTGGGCATGAAAATGTACCATTTAATGAAAGAGATGCGAGGAATTATGTTAACAAGGAACGACGTGCAATTGGAAAATAAGGTGATGGCAAGGCCTTGATAAACTATTTTTGTCAAATGAGGAAACAAAATCCAAATTTCTTCTATGAAATAGATTTGGATGACGATTTTCATGTAAGGAATGTCTTTTGGGCTGATGCAAGAAGTAGGGTTCTTATGAGTATTTTAGAGATCTTGTAACTTTCGACACAACATATTTGACTAACAAATATGATATGCCCTTTGTTGTTTTTGTTGGTGTGAATCACCATGGTCAATCAACATTACTTGGATATGTGTTGCTATCAGGAGAAGACACAGAGTCGTTTGTATGGCCTTTTAATTTGTGGCTTCGTTGTATGCTAGGAAAGCCCCCTGTTGGTACTGTGACTGGCCAATGTAAGGCAATGTAAAATGCAACCGAGGTAGTTTTCCCTACAACTCGCCACAGGTGGTGTTTATGGCATATAATGAAAACAATTGCCGAAAAACTCAGCGGGTATGGTGATTATAAAAGGATTAAGTTTGCAATGAAAGAAGTTGTTTATGATACGTTCACAATAGATGATTTTGAAGAGAAACGATGTTCCTTCATCGAAAAATTTGAGCTTCAACAAAATCATTGGTTGAGTGGATTGTATAACGAACGTCATAGATGGGTACCAACCTTCTTAAGAAAATATTTTTGGGTCGGTATGTCAACAACTCAACGAAGTGAGAGTATACACGCTTTCTTTGATGGTTATATCAATTCAACGACAAGTCTAAATCAATTTGTGAAACAATATGATAATGCTTTCCGAAGTCGAGCAGAAAAATAATTTGAAGCAGATTTTAATTCGATGAATACCACAATTTCTTGCGGGTCAAACTCATCAATTGAAAAACAATTCCAAGGTGAGTATACTCATGCTAAATTTAAGGAGGTTCAAGCTGAATTTAGATCTAAAATGAATTGTGCTTATTCATTGAACACTGTGGAAAGTTGCTTTGCCACGTATCATGTGTTGGAGGATGTGTTAGTTTGGGATAGAACAAAAGATCATGTATTTAAAGTTGTGTTTAATCGAGAAAACCATGATCTCAGTTGTGAATGTTCATTGTTTGAATTTAGAGGTATTTTGTGTCGGCATGTGTTATGTGTGTGTGCTCAAGAGAGGGTTAAAAACGTACCAGAGAAGTGTGTTTTAGCTAGATGGAATAAAAATATTAAAAGGAAACATACATATATCAAGAGCAATTATTGTGTGACACAATTGAAGCCACAAATGGACAGGTTTGACAAGTTATGCAAGCATTTCTACGAGGTTGTTGAAGTGGCGGCAGAGTTTGAAGACACATCTAAGGACCTCCGTGAAATTTTACATCAGTTTACTTATGATTTACCCATCAGGAATGCTACAACTGAAAATGATAAAGGAAGTTTCAATGGTGACTCAAATCCAAACAATGGTACTGAAACTCACAGTCCATTGCGGGTTAAACGTAAAGGCCGCCCTCCATCAAAAAGAAAAATGTTTGCAATCAATAAAGCTATTAAGAAGCCAAGTAAACGATCCAAACAGAGTGATGGCAGAGGAACTAATGTATGTTTTATTTTATTTACAACTTTTGTAATCACCATGTATATATGGATATTGCATCTTAATTTTCTGTTTGTCCAAATTTGTAGGACACCAATTCTCAAAGAGTGACAAATGAGTTTGACAACAACATTTACATTGAACCATCTGTTGATGTTGTAAGTGGTGGAAATTTGCTAGATGCAAGTACAATGGTAGTTAACTAGTATGGACAACTCTAATATTTTTTGGACAAAAGCTAATGCACTCATTGCTAAGAAGATGAAGTGGCCCTTTTGTGTGTATATAACAAGACTTATATAACAATGATATTGTGTTTTTTGGTGGCCAAATCATGGGGACAAAAGGTCTATACATGGTCATAAATTTCGGTTTTTTTGTTTGTTTTGGAAAACATGTTTGTAAAGTTAACATTAGGTACAATGTTAGTTAACTTATGTAATTTAAGTTTTATTTTGTGATGTACTTAATCAACCATGGAAATGGTGTTGTAGTAATGGACAAATTAGTGAACAATATAATGTAGCAATGTTATTTTGCAAGTTCATGTCAAAGCTCTGAAATTCCATACAACTTATCAATGAAATATTATGGGTGTGTGCTTCTTATGTGTCTTGTATCATTATAAGGGGAAAAAATAGTCTTCTGTTTTTCTTGTAGATGGGAAGGAATTGTCTTATATTTTTCTTGCCTAGCTTCCTGTTGGTGTTGTTCCAGGTTTAGGTGCAGCTGGGAGTTTGTTTGTTTTATCTGTTTTAGCCGTTTGTGTTTTGGCTGGGCAGTTTGTTTGGGTGCTGGTATGCACGCCAGTTTTCTGCTGTTAGCAGGTGGCCTTGTACTCTGCTGTTTCGGTTTGTATCAGGAGGGGTGAGGTGTCTGAGTGTTTTGTTTTGTTTGTTTGGTTTCCGTCTATATCCGGAACCTTTTGTAGCCCTTTCTTGTGCGAGTTTGTTTGCTTCTTGCGACATCTCAGCCTAATAAATTTGTCGTTTAAAAAAAAGGTGAAAAAATAGTCACAACTTAAAATTTGAGAATAGAAAAAAGATGTTGTTAATCTTTTGTTAAATATCATGTATTCACTTCAAAGATTTCCGCAGGCGCCTTGTTAACAATACCAACCGCCTTGTTAAATTACAGTTTATCATGAAGATACTACAAGACTAAAATTGAACCAGTCATAAATAGTAGGCACTTAATAAATTCCAAAAGCAATCATTACCATTATCATAATACAATACATTTTCATTATGATACAAATACTATGATGTTCAATCTTACATAATCGTTTTAGACAATCACAAAATAGTCAACAAGTGTAACAAATAAACCCTTCAATTTCCACCTAAAACCTAAGTACATAAGTAACAAAAAATCACTATAGCAGCAACAAAAAATGATACCCCGATTCCTTTCTTCTCAACATACAACTTGACATTTAACTTCTCAAATTTCTTATTGCGAATTTCCTTCATTATGTCGGAACATTTACAAGCTTGTTGAATTGGTGTTGTTTCAGATAATCTAATCCATGTAAAGAAGATAACAGTGGTCGACAATCCATGTGAAACGGACGCACACATAGTAGGAAAGCGTAGCCACAAGAACCCAACATTGCAGCAGCCAACTCGCACAACGCTGGGAGAAAACTGAGCATAAAATGTCCACTGCAAAAGCACAACAAATGCAGCTCCTAAAACTCTCAAAAGCTAAAAACAATTCTATCTAAACAACACCCTTTGTTTTTAGAATCTTAATATCATCATCCATGCTTGCATCATTTTTAGAATGGTGTAGACACTTTCTTGAACATGAGTGTTCCGCAATCTTAACATCACCCATGCCTGAAGCCTTTTTAATGAGATTGGATGCAGCAACTGCCGTCAAATTGATGTCTAATTAAAACTAAAAACATAAAAGTTAACTGTCAAATTGAATGTTAAAAGAAGAAATACATGTATTTGTTGCACCTGATAGAATTGGAAATTGGTAATTCTATCTAAACAACAATATCACAGCCAAAACAACTAACCACCCTTTGTTTTCAATTATGACTAATTGAAATTGGAAGAGTTTCTAGACAATTTTTTCACTGCAAAAAGAAAACACGGTCATGAAACAAATCAACACAATGTTCATAGCTTCACACATAAAACTTTAGCGATGAAGCAAAAAAAAAACCAAATAAACTTTCAAACATGTTCAATGACAAAGGAAATATAGTTTCAAAGGGAAATTAAATATTTTACCTTTTTCTTTTTAATACCCATAGCCATCAAAAGAAAAACTGAAGAACACATTGAACACCAACACAATACAGTTTCAGATGAAATTGAAATTGAATGTAAAAGGAACCGAATATGAGATTGTCATACACGATGAAGGAGATGGAGATTTGAGATTTACCTATATCAATTTGCTTCAGTCAATGGTGAAAAATCAGAGGAGAACTTGCCGATTGCAGGTGATGTGAGAGAAGAGAGAAGAGGTTCGTAGGGAGAGGGAACACACCGCAATGAACAGGGAAAGAAGAAGATAAATTGGATTTTCCAAAACTGTCCTTGGTTTAATGTTGAAATTTCGAAATTGTCCGTCCTTGTAGATATGGTGTCGTATATTTGTCTATAGTTTTGTGTCTAATTATGATTTCTGTTAAGGCAAATAGGTGGATAATTTAAGTTTTAAAAACATGAGACCCTACATGTATATAATACGATGTTCCTATTAATGGAGTATATATTTTTTTGGTGAATTAAAATAAAACAAAAGAAAAGAACAGAAAGACACACTAAGTGCCCACCGTATCCCTAGACAACTGATCTAAGAACCCAAAAGGCGGAGAGGACCATGTAGTGACACTCATAGCGGAAGAATTCCTGTATTTTGTCAACCAATCAGCACTGAGATTAACTTCTCGATATATATGTTGCAAGACTAAATCAAGGGCATGGTCGATCAAACTGGTAATCCTTAGCAGCAACGAACTATATTCATGAAACTCTAACTCATTTCTTCGAGTCAACAACTAAATAGCCTCTAGGCTATCTGATTCTATGATTGCTCTTGAATGCCCATGCTTTTATAATGGGACTAGAGGAATGTTTTTAACACCCTTTCATAATTCATAACATTTGATCTTAAATAGGAGAAGAAATTGACAAAAAATAAAATTCTATTTACACTATACATGAATTATTTTTTACTAAATGCATTTGTTCCCTTGGTTTACATTTTGTTGATCTGTTTGTGAAGGAATCTTGCAGACAAGGTTGTAGCTGCTGGGTATTATGTGGTAGTTCCTGATTACTTCTACGCCATCCCTATGATGATGACTGTGTCGACATGCATTTACCTATTTGGATGAAAGACCATGAACAAGTTAGTACTTTTCTAATGACAGTACTTGGTTGTTAATGATTCTTTTTAAATAAGAAAAAACTGTGTTTATATTGAATTTCAATTTTTGGTATCCTTAGTAGAGCTTTCATAACTCCGAGCCACAATTATGATTAAGTGACTGTTTGGAACTGAGGTGGAAAACTTGTAAAGGTGCGTTTTTTCAAAGCTAGAAATACTTGTTTCTTATTTTCAAGTTAAAAAGGCATGTGAGCGGAAGACAGCGGCAAAAATAATTTTAACCAAAGTAACACATGCTGAGATGTTTGCCTTGTGTAATGTTATTACGCTTGCCACATTTATAGGTGGTTTTCATTTGTAGATTAAACATCATGGATTGTTTCAATTCGGATGTACAAATATCGTGACTTGTATATGAACTGTAATACATAATTTTCTGGTGCTTGCATATCTTATATTTATAGGACAAAGGTTTTGAAGCTTCACAATCCATAATTGAAGCCTTAAAAAGTAAAGGTGTGTCTACTATTGGAGCTGCTGGTTATTGTTGGCGTGGTGAGTGCCTTTCACTTGTTTGGTTTTCTTACCCTCCTCTGTGTATGTAGCAGTTTTCGCCCGTCTTAGGCATAATATTGGTTTTATAAGTTTAAATATAACTAACTTATACTATAAACTCGGAAAGTACTGTTTTCTTCTTTTTATCAGCTAAGAATGTGTGTGAACTGGGGAAATCCAAACTCATTTAAGCTGTTGTGTTGGCACATCCATCATCTATCACGGTAGAGGACATCGATGGTATGAATTTTTATCATTCAAAGTGATAGTAAGTATGCACAGTCAGATACTTAAAATAAAGTTGGTGTTTAATGGATGATTCATTTGAACAAAAGAAAGAATTAGATGACATTTAGGGATTTGAGATTTCAGGATTTAGGGATTTGAGATTCAATTTGGGGATATTGATTTTTGGTTGAGGGACTAAAGTGACCATTTTTTACTTTCACTTTAGTCCTTGTGACACCTCATATGCCATTGTCATTATACCAATTGCGTCACATCATCACTTAACATAATAACTTAACGTCATGGACTAAAATGACAACGAAAGTGCAGAGTCAGGGACTTATTTGTGACTAAAGTGATAACGAAAGTGCAGAGTCAAAGACTTATTTGTATTTAATCCTGAGTCAGGGAGACCTCTGTGACAGCGAACTGCGGAATCAGGCACTAAAGTGACTATTTGCTCTACAAATAACACATGTAACAGATAGATAAAAATAAATTTAAATATTAAAACAAATGTAACAAACACGATATGAAAATATATTTTTTTTGTTTTTTTTCTTTATCATTTAAAAAGTGTAACAAACTAGATGAGTGTATTTATACTTACTTTTTCATCATTCCAATTATACCCTTAAACAACTTTTTCTATAATAAAATTGTTGTTGGTGTTATTAAAAAAAAGAATTTAAATTATATATATTTTTATATTATTGTGTCATTAAAATAAGATAATCGTGATTAGTTTGGTTTGTTATAACTTGAAAACAACAAACATTTATAGTTTTTTCTTTCATTTCGTTTGAGATAAAAACAATAGTGATAGAAATACGAATAAAAGGAAAGTATGAACACAATAAAACAGACAAATGGTTATACAAATATCACACTTTCCCTTTGTTTAATGGATGTTAGCAATGTACGTGGGCCATCACGAATGAAACCCAACTATCTGATACAATATAAATACGATACGACACTGATACGTTGATATGAGAAAATTTTAAAATTTAAGATACGATGCAGTCAGGATACTTCAATAAAAAATTAATTATAATGTACAAATTAAAACTCAAAATACAATCTATGAGCTAAAACTCAAAAGAAACAAAATAGACGCAAAACTTAGACCAAACAAACATAAGACAACAATAAGACACAACAATAATTTTCTCTTCACACGACAATCAACAATAGCAGCGTTCTCAAACAAGAAAAAGACACAAAACAGACAGTGAACAACAACATAAATATAAGCACAAATAATATTGATAATAAAGAAAGTGACAATCAATCAACTACATGTATGATATACCCCATAAAGAGAACACCATTACTTAGTCAATTACATAAATACAAGAAATAATACAAACATCATGTATCCCGCGTGTATCGACTTTCCACCGCATATCCCTCGTGTATCCCCGATGTATCTGAAATGTATCAGACAATTGTTCTTTTAAAAAAGAAAATTTAATCTTAGATACTAACGAGATACATATCAGACATGTATCAGTGTAGGATACATATCAGATACCAGAACGTCATCCATTTTGAAGTGTTGGGGCTCAAGAGGTCATGGCATTTGCCTCATTAAAAACAGAAGAATTATATTTATTTATTTTGCGGTAATAGTCAGTAGTCAGTTTGGTCTCTAAATATGTAAAGACTAAAGAGTAGTCACAATAGTTCTTCAATGTATACAATTTTAAAATAGTATTTGATTGCACACTTTATTAGTTAAAATAGTCCCTGACACTAAAACAGTCACTCAATACTCACAATAATTATTTTCATATAGGGACTAAATGACAATAAATAAGTATTTATAAGGACTGATATGATAATAAGTAAGTATATTGAATCAATATGACAATGTTAATAAAATATTTTAATGTTTGAGACTAGGGACTATTATCTATTGCAGTTGTTTGTTAGACATTTTGGAACCAAAATTACTATTACCTCGTTTATTTATGTTTACTAGCGAAAAGACGGGCACTCACGTGCCCATCTTTCTGTTTTTTTTATTGCGTTAACGTTTGAAAATTATAAACGATGTTTTTTTTATGAAATTTTGATTTTGATTAAAACTAAAAATTATAAATGTTTGTTGCTTTCAAGTTATAACAAACCAAACTAACCATGATTATCTATTTCAATGACACTAATAATATAACAAAAAATATATAATTTAAATTTTTTTTAACGACACCAACAACAATCTTTATTATAGAAAAAGTTGTTTAAGTGTATAATTGAGATAATGAAAAAATAAGTAAATATATTTATCTAGTTTGTTACATTTTTTAAATATAAAAGAAAATAAAACAGACATATATATATTCATATCATGTTTATTATATTTTTTTAATATTTAAATTTATTTTTATCTATGTTATTTGTATTGAAAATTAAGAGCATTTTTAGAAAAAAAATCGACACAAAAAAGCTGAAAAGGTTGTTTTATAAAAAAAAAACTAATAAGTAAACAAAAATTAGACTTGAGAGAGCGAGAGAGCCATATTCCATTCGTCAAAAGTTGAAACCCTAAGCGGCGGGAAAAATCGAAGCATTTCCAGCGGGAAACAATAATTAGAGCAACAAAATCACACTATTTCTAATTCACTCACCTCACTTTCCACAACTCTCTCTCTCTCTCTCTCTCTCTCTCTCTAGGGTTTTACGATGTTCTCCAATTCCCAATTCGATGCCTCCAACGCCTTCTCCGGCGGCGGTTTCATGTCCTCGCAACCCAACGATTCTTCTCCGGCACCGACTAAAGTAAGCGCTATCTCTCTCATCTCGCTGAAACGAAAATTTCGCTTTAAAGATTATCGATTCACTAATTTTTGTTTTTTTTTTGTTCTTTGTTCAAGAGTCGTGATTCTCAGGGTTTGATTCCGGTTACGGTGAAGCAGATAAGTGAAGCTTCTCATTCCGGTGATGAAAAGTCCAACTTCTCAATTAACGGTGTAGATCTGACTAATGTATGATTCGTTCCTTTTTTTTAATTAAAATTGTTTTAGCGTTATAATACTTGCTTAATTTGCTACAAGATTAGTGAATTATGTCATTTCTTTCTTTTGTATGATTTTCGTGGATCTGTTGCAGTACTTTCATGCTGTTTGATTTAAATCAATATTGTTTGCATATAATAATCTAGTAATTTTTTATGTAAATTTGAGAACAAACCAGCAATTTAGTTCATAAACTGTTATAAATAGTCCTTAAAATATATGAAATCAATCAATTTAGTTTATAAAGTACTCTAACACGTGTCACTGTTTTATGTGATTACGTTAAATTATGTCATTTTCTCATTATTATTGGCATTGATTTGTCAGTGGTTTGTGTCTCGTGTAAATGCTTCATAGCTAAGGTGTATCATAACCCGTCAATTTAGTCCTAACATCTTGATAGCAGGGACTAAATTAACAGATTTTATATACTTGAAACACTAATTATATTTGTATAGTTTATGGACTGAATTGAAGAGAGTGAGATTTTAGAGACTATATGAATGATTTATTCTAAATTTGAAGCTAGCTTTTGTGGTAACAATTATAATTATTTTTTTTTAAAATTAAAACATCACCCATTCATACACCACAGTCATTACTGTAGCATGGTTATTTTTGGACAAATTACTAGCAGTTGATTGTTTATCTTGCAAAGTTAATTTTTTTTACAAAATATGAGTGAATTTCAAACATGATTTTTTACATTTTTTGTTTTGTTATGATGCTTTGTTATTCCTCTTATTTAACTCGCCGTATATTTTTGGTTCAGGTTACATTGGTTGGATTGGTGTATGAGAAAACAGAGAGGAACACAGATGTTAATTTTGTTTTGGATGATGGAACTGGACGGATCAAATGCCGAAGATGGTACTTTTTGCAGGCTAAATGCTATGTTGATTATTTAAGACTTATTTTCGGAGAAATTTCTTAACATGTGTTGTGGAAAGTAGACTGAATTTCATTATTGGTTGTTTAATCAGGGTAAATGAGACTTTTGACACAAAGGAAATGGAAGAAGTACTGTAAGTACTTTAACTATGGTTACATGATATAGATTTACCGAGTCTGGGGTTGTAATATTTCTCACCTTCTCTAATTATTCATTGACAGGAATGGCATGTATGTTCGTGTTTATGGGTCCTTGAAAAGCTTTCAAGGTGTAAGGCAACTTGTTGCCTTCTCTGTCAGGCATGTTTGCCATACCCATTTTGTTTATATTTTATCAAATATTCCATGGTTGATTATTTGCTTTCAGTTTGTTGCCTGCATGATTTGATTTTCTCTTCTGAATCTTTGATAGCATATGTTAGCCTTTTGTCACTAGTTCAAGGAAAATACATACCAGGTGTCTGCCTCTTTCGTATCATCATATAACCTATATAATTATAATTTGGATCGATAAGTTCTAGAATGTGTTTGTCGATATCCAACCTCTCGGGTGCTTGATCATATATGGGTGATTGTGTATAGGCAATTGCTTTGTCCTGAGGGTTAGATTTTCATGTTTTGTCTCATGGATCTGTTCAAATTATGGGTTATGGTACTATTAACCGAAACAATGTTGTTCAATCCCTTGTCTCTCATCTGCACCTAAGTGAGATCCTTCTGTGGATACAACTCTGATTTGTTGCTTTCTCAGGAAGGGGGTGGGAAAGGGTAACTAGTGTGTAACTGAATGCTTAATAGGAGCAAGTTGGAATAGTGCTGGGGGCGGTGAGATTTAAATTTAAATGGTTCCAAAGCCTGAAGATTGTAAAATCATTTTACAGTCCCCTGATGGATGACACCGACAGGACATATCCTACAGTTCAGCTGCAGACTTGCAACCATTGATTAATGATTCAAAACACCATCTAGTGTATGCTTCCAATGTTGAGCTTTTGCTTTGTGGTTTGATCACTGAGCTTGGGAGTCATTACTGATATGCATTTTGTGTGATTGGTGGTGTTGCATCTGCCTCTAGTGTATTCTTTTGGCTGCTTTAAGAGGTTTCATTAATGGGTGTTATGTAGGTTCTTACTAGATATTTGTTTCTTCAATTATCTATCACTGTTCTATTTTGCTAAGATTAATAATGCATAGAGAAGAAACTTTTGCTATCTATTCTTATTGGAAAATTTGTTTGTTCCTGCTATGTCAGCAGTGTTGTATCTTTGCTTGTGTGCCTGCCTGTTATGTCTTGTGACAGTGCGTTTGTGCCTAATAAAATTTTGCTATTAAAAAAATAGTGCATAGAGAAGAAAAGAGGAGAGAACAAAGGGAATGAAGCTCTGCTAGGTTTCAAGCAGTTAGTGTATACAAATGTGCAATAAGTAAAAGACTAACCTACCCTAAAGCAGAGTGAATAATAGAAGCATAAAAACCTATTATCTAACAGCCGACACATTTCCAGTAAAATAAAACATATTTAAGTTTTCAACGTATCATTTAGTTCTCTCTGTTATTGGTTATAAAATCCTAAGATCAAAACAAACAAAAAAATGAATCTGCGTATTTTGTAGCTCAATTTTTCTTGGTTGTGAATGTTTTATTGCTTCTAGAATTTCACTGTCAGTTTTTCATTTTCTATCTCAGTTACTTTTTTTGAATTTCATCTTGTGTTTTTCATTGTCAGTCTGAATCAACTTTGACAAATGCGATGTCAAAATTTACACCTTACAGAACATGGGGATGATGTTTGCCTTATTTAGCCTGCTTTCAGACTATGTTTTTGCAAAATTGTTAGTTTAGTTTGCGAGCACACCCAAGTTTAGAGTCAACTAGGCTAATTTATTTTAACTCAGTATTTAATTCTGTGAATGAACATCAACTGGTACATGATTGTTTTTGCCTAATGTTACTCAAGTTTGTGATTATATTTTCCACATAGCTCAAAAACTTATAAATCGTTTGTCTAATAGCTGGTATCTAATTAGTTTCAATTCAAATTGAACTATTAGTAAAGACATTCTTATACCTGGTTATGGGTGTCCTTGTTACATTTGTGGAGGTAGAAACTGCATATTCAAAAAAATAATTCCCAATAAAATGATTTTTTGGTTTGTAGTTTAGTGTTTTACCTGTTTGATGAATTACAAAGCATGATATTTAGCAGTGGAAAAGTGACTTGCTAAATTGCCTTACATATACTAGCGTGCTCAAGTTTCACTATGAGAAATGTCTTTTATTTGTCAAATTGGCTGTTTTAATCATATGGTTATTTCATATTTGTGATGTTTCACAGGCCTGTGACAAATTTTGATGAGATCCCGTTTCACTTTATCGACTGCATACATAACCACCTCCGCAGCAAACTAAAGGTACACAGTTTTTGTATTTTATCATACTATTTTTTGTTATATTATTGCATGATAATTGATGGCAGTGGATACTGCATAAACTTTCTGGAATTTAAGCAATAAGAATTGTTTATAACCCATTTATAAGATCATTGGAAGTTTTGACTATTCTATTGTGTCTTTCTTAAGTTGTCAAACATGATAATTTAACATAATGCCTTACTTTTGTTTTTTGGATTATAGATAGAAGGAATCACTTCTGCACTTCCTTCATCAAACTCGTCTATGAATACTCCTGTCAGAAATGTCTCAAATGGATCTCAGGCACCATCATCAAATCCGGTATGATATTTGATGTAAGTAGCTGTTTCTTTAGTTTTTGATTGGATTGCTGATATAATTTTTCTAACTTCAGGGATATGTACAATATAGCACTGATGGACTCAAGGATATTGATAAATTGCTCCTTAACTATCTGCAGCAGCATTCACACATGTGAGTTACTAAAATTCAGACAAAAAATGAAGTTGTATTTATTACCTTTCATTAATGGTTTCAAGTAGGATTACCAAGGACCCGTGTACTTGGTGAAAACATTTTCTATTTTCACTTTCTTAAATTTGTGTTAGTTTTACATGTTACAAGGAGATAACAGACTCTTGAAGTGATTAATTGTATGCATTTTTGGAAACAATGAAAATGTCATAAAACTGTTGTCAATATTTCTGGAAATCCATCATCTTTAACCAACATTTCATCTTTTCCATTACAATCATTCACTTCAAGATTCTCTCAATCAAAGCAAAATGAACATGGGTTTTAGAAAATGAAACAATGATTCAGCAGACCCTAAATTTTTCATCAACAATATTTGCTAATTTCAGCTTATATGATACTGAAAGATGTTGAAATTGATTTTACATTGCAGAGATATGGGAGTACATGTTGATGAGTTATCAAGAGAGCTCAAGCTTCCATTGGACAAGATCATGTCAGTTCTCTTATTTTTTATATTTATGTCTCATTATGGGTTTGCAAAATATTTGCTTGATTTAACTCAAAGCTGCTCATAATGCCAGGTTGTTGCTGAAGACTCCTTTAGAGGAAGGTGTGATTTACTCCACCATAGATGATTCCCACTACAAACTTGCTTGATATTTTGTCATCTAGAGAATATAGCCGAGGCTCAGGCTAGACTGGGACAAGAACCACCGGTGATATTGATGCTGGTCTGTTTTGGTTCATAGGTTGATGTAGATATTTTCTGGATCAATTAATCTTTTACTATATTGTTTTTTTGACGATCTATTACTATATGCTTAAAAACCGTATTATATCTTTTGTCTAAATTACCGAACACTTTAAATGATCTAACGTCTGAATTTAACATCTATCTTCTATTTTTATTTCTTCACCATGATTGTGTGATTTTTTTGTTTGTTTATAAATGACCTATTTTAGGGTCGGCAATACTCATACTCATTTAAATTCAGGGGAAAAAATTGCAAAATTAATATCTGTATTGAAAGTCTAAAAGACTGAGCTAAAAACTTGTTTTTTTTGTTCCGAACACCCCACTTACAAAACACTTAAAAAGTGTTTTATTTTGTATCACCTGTTTTTTTTTTCTTCACTGTTACCAATATATATTGTATTTTATTATTCGTATGTTAATCTCTTAACAATAAACCGGTGCGAGGGAGATGTCAACAATCTAGTTTATTATTAGTTTTCTTTTCTTCTATGTGCCCGTTTGGTTACCTGTTTTCTAGGCTCAAACGGGAGTTTGGAAAACTTAAACGTGGTTTTACCTTTTGTCCTAGTGTTTGGGTAACTCAACATGATTCAACTGAACGTGATTCTACCCCCAAACCCACGTTTATTAAAAGTCTCAAATTGGAGCTTTTGCGGCAACTCAAAATCAATTCAGGAATTCAACTTTTTGTCGTTGATGTACTTTCCCAAATTAACCCCATGATCTTTCTCGGCCATGTTTCTGCTTCAGCCGTTCATACTTCAAACATTCTCTCTTTGGGTTTGAGAAGAAGATGGAACTGAGTTTTTTTTTTCACAAAATGAAATTGGGTTTAAGGGCCCATTAACTTCTCATTCTTTTTGACAGATTCTTTTCTAAGAAAAAACTGTTTGACAACATTTGTCAAAAAACATTTGTTAATTTTTTTCAAGAGGCAAAATTTGTTAATTTTTTTTATCCAATTTTTTTTAATTAATATGTGAAAAAATTAATATAATATACCTAGCTCAAATTAAACTATCAAATTAATATGCATTTTGTTTTAAAATATTTACTAATCTACAAATAATTAAATTGATAATGCAACAAAAATTTGAATAATTAAATAAAATAGAAATGAAATTTAATTTTAAATAGATATTAATACCCCCTAAAAAAATAGTTATTAATACCCATTTTGGTAATTATGCATTCAAAATCAATTTTTATCCAAACTACATGAATTTATATAAGAATCACTTTTACTTTAATCTATCCAAACATAAATCAATTCACATTCAACTCACTTTTAACCAAAATCAATTCTGTCAAACTCAATTCTATCAAAATCAATTCTCCTCGCAGCCAATCCAAACACACACTACGTATTGCAACAAATTTTTTTTTTTTTAGGAATGCAACAAATATTTATTATTAATGTAATATTCAAGTGGATTTGTTAAAAAACCAACAAACTTTACTATCTATTGACTAATTGGGGTGCACATATGCCTGCTCAACGTGGACACTCTGCTGCTTTTTATAATCTATACTATTGTGGTTGATTGTCTTTCTTTTATCGGCAACTTTATAAAATATTATCCATTTTAAAATATAAGCAAAAATTGATTAATAAAAATTAATGTATTTAGTTTAAAATTGTTTACATTTTGAGACGGAGAAAATATATGTGATGCTAGCAGTATTCCTCCTTGAGTTACTGAATCAACCTGTTTTATAAAGGAAAATATGTTTTGACTAAAACGTGGTTCTATATAAATACAGAAAAATACATTTCAAAATGTAGTGAAATATAAACAAATTTCATCTTTATATGGACACACAGTACCTTTTTAGAACAGGATAAAATAAAAATCTTAGTTATTGTTTTATTTTATTTCTTTCAAATCAAAGGAACAATCTTTCACGATAGCCTACGAAATTATTGATGGGACCAAAAAGAAAATCCAATTCTGTGAGCCTAATGGCTGAGGTTTTCGTTTTTACAAAGTTTAGATTCTACAGGAAGCACATGGCAACCAAGGCCAAGCTAGTGTGGTCAGTGACCACTACCTTTCACAATCAATCTCACGTGAACTCCATCTCCTCTATTCTAGACTCCAGTTACATCTAAATACTGTCATGCTCGTAATCCTTAACATCGTACTCGTACATTCATTTCTAATTGCTAATCCAAAACTTTTTCATATAAATGTTCTTATCCAAAAGAAGATTGTATGATGTGTGGATTTACATCTCGCGTGGCTATGAAAAGAAAATAATTAAAATAATAAGATACTGTATTTATTTGAATGAAAGAAACACAACATATAAATTTGCCAGTAAAAGATGTTGTACCCAAAGATACTTCTTGTGAAAAATCTCTTGCTTGATCCTCGTATAAAAATTAAATACTGCGTATTAAATATTTCACTTTTTGACCCAAAAATCATCCATCCGAATTGTTTTTCATTCTATCATAATTGAATAAGTGATTTCACATGTATTCTATTTTCTTTCGTTTGTTTTTGTGATTTTGTCGTCTCTGAACGACTTTGTTTGTTTTGATTTCCCGTCTTTATATGATGTGTTTTTGATTTCCCGTCTTACGCGGTGTTTATTTGATTCAGGTTGAAAGATTAGCTTTGAGCAAGTTCAGATCCGATCAAAGACAATGACTTTGGCGTCGTCAACGTTGCAGATCCGGAGACATGAGTATTCCGGAGACATGAATATAGTCATATTAGTCATATTTGTAGGCATAATTACTTTGCCGTTTTATGCTATTAACATGGATGTTGTGACTTTGTTCACAGATTCATCCCTTTTGTTTTTAGCGAATTTGAATTTGTATTGTATACTCTATCAATTTGAATGAATGAATATCGTTTATTTTTGTAAAAAAAAAACACCAGGTTATGATTATTTTTTTGACTAATTTAACTAGTACTTTAGTCACAAACATTTTTTTTCTCTATATATGATTTTTATAATAAACTCAAATTAGTATATTATAGTTATTTTTATTTTTATTTAGCAAGGCGATAATGCAATGGTTTAGCACTTTAGCTATTGAAGACTAGATCATTAGCTTATGCATTCTAATGAACTGGTTTCATGTATTTCCTTGAAATTTGTATCTTGTTCTCATGATTAAGGCAAGTATTTGAATTGAGGGTTAAATATGATTTTGTTTTCTATAAAATTAGGACATTTTAAGTTTAGGCTTTACTTAATTTTAATAGTTTTTTTAGTCCCTACAAAATTTTTTGTACTCAGTTTTAGTCCCTACACAATTCAAATTTGTTTAATTTATGCTTAAACTCTTAAGTTTTTGAACAATTTTTCGTAGACGTGTTAAGAACATTACTAAAAGTTCATTTGCAAAAAATTTGATTTCTATGTCCAGATTTTGTTTCTTTTACCTTTAATCTTTGTCATTTTAAAAAATTCATATTTAATTCGTTTCATGTTAAAAAAATCTAAATTTTAGCAAATGAACATTTCATAGTGTTCTTAACTTGTCTAAAAAAAATTGTTCAAATTTTTTAAAGTTTAAGGATAATTAAACTAACTTTGTTTTAACAAGGACTAAAATTCTATTTTTTTTTGTAGGGACTAAAAAATTATTAAAATTAATTAAGTATTAAACTTAAAAATTCTCAATTTTACAGGGACCAAAAACATGTTTAACTCTTGAATTAATCTTGTATTTCAACTCTATTTTTTCAGTTATCCAATATAGCACTCTAAATGCATTTCTTTCTCCTTTTCTAAATATATCACTTATTTTTGACCCAAAAATATATCATCACTTATTAATACTGGTTCATGTTAACAAGTATGAACACTTGTTACGATAGTCAAAAATAGTAGATTTGCATTGAAAATTACACCTTTTAAATTTTAAAAAGAATAATGCTAGATAAAGCGAAGATTTCCACTCATTAGTAATACTCCCAACATCATGTTTTTCTAGCCATAAAAGATTTTATTTGGCTAACTAGAATTCCTGAATCCTTCAGGATAAAATTTGTCAGGATATATAGCGGTCCTTTAAAAAAAATTGAATTTGTTATTTTTCAACATTTTTCAACAAAATAT
>Ga0228711_1005975_pt1 | contig 18326 bp, 24 predicted proteins | sample MedpolnodulmetaG_2_FD_177996 | JGI IMG/M metagenome (GOLD analysis project Ga0228711, IMG submission 177996) | Root nodule microbial communities from Medicago polymorpha collected in Santa Monica, California, United States - brown nodules | ecosystem: Host-associated > Plants > Roots > Nodule...
CCCCCTCTTGTGTTTTTTTCTCACCTTCATATATATATATATATAGAAGGAATCAATAATTCAAATTTCATTTTAGTTATTTTGTCAACTAATAAAAATTCCGATTCAACACAATTTTATTATTAAATCTTAATCTATTTAAAAAAAACAATAATACCAAATTGACAACTATAATACTTACTATTTCATTAGAAAATAAATTATGTGGAGCACAAATTATAAGTGTCGAATGTGCAAAGAGATGACATAGATGACAATACCTCAAATTTATATGTCTTGTGAGAATTCATTAGAATTAAAGATCATAATCATCATAAGTCTTAAATAATAAACTTTTACCATGTTTACATGTATCATATCAATGATAACTCTACTATATCAATTTTTGATATTATTTTCTCGATTTTGCTACTTCAGGAGCATAATCAAGGGACAATTTTTTCTTTAATCTTATTTTGTCTAACTTATACTAAGATAGAATAGATCTTATATATTTCAATTGTGAACAAATATCTAGTTCTTCGAGAACTCAACCACAAACCTCTATCAACAATGACAGAGAAAAATCACAATATTTTTATTTTAAAATATTTCACAAACGATTGATGTTAAATTATTAGTTCTTCTAGAACTATATCTCAAATCATTATAAACAACGGGGAAAAATATTCATTCTTTGACCAATCCTCCATATATGCTTTAATATTAAAAGAAAAATAGTTCTTCAAGAACTATATCAAAAAAAATCTTCATTGTTTGAGCAATTCTTCACGGATGCTTCAATGTTAAATTCTTCTGGAATTTAACTAGAACAACAAAGAAAAATATGACAGTTATGCAAGTCAAATAACTATTATAAAGTATATTGAGTAAATTTCAACAAATAATTTCACTACTTAAGAAAATTAAACTTTGAATTACCGGAATACAGAATCCATGTTTAATTGCTTTCAAGAAAATAAAAGAAAATTACATGTTGAAGTTACAAACAATGTTAGGTCTAACATGACAATCTAAGAAGATATGCATGCAATCTCAATATGCAAAATGATTGCAGTTTATTTTATGTGTAACATATATTAGATCTATGATTTCAAATAGATTAAATAATCATCAAATATATATCATGTTGTATATAAATGAAGATGTGATAATAGACCAAAAATCTATGCAGAATGAGCATATGATTCAATATAATTAAATATCGGTTTAATATTCCAATCTAAAAATACAACCATAAAAAATTAGTTGCAATTGCTATGGTATCAAAGAGAGAATAAACGAGTGCCAAATTTCTAGTCTCCTGATTACATTTTATCATGTCTAAACAATGCCTTATAAATTAATTTGGCAGGGAAGACAATCATAATTAAAAGGCAAACTAGCATGAGGCTGATAACAGTGATTATTTACAATATAGTTTATTTGAGAATTATTTAAAATATAACTAATATGGTTTATTTGATTTACAGTATAAAAGTGAATTTACAAATTGTTTGCAGAGTTACTTATAATGTAACGTACATAATTTACAATATAACTCATAATTATATTTGTCAATAAAAAATTAATAATTATATTAGCTAACGTAAAAGAGTAGTAATTTAACACAATTTATAGACATTGCATAATGTAGCCGACACAATTATAAAAATGTAACTACTCGATAATTTTAAAAAAATGTAACCTACAAGAGTTACTAATTTTAAAATGCATATTAAAGGAAAAAATTGTAACTTCTCAATAATTTTTGTTTTGTTTTGTTTTGTGTATGCTTACTCATGCATAAGAATCAAGATTAAAATAAACACTAAACATGACCTTACTACTCTTGCAACCCCTTTAGAGATGCTCAATTATTAAATTATTTTTAGTTCTTCAAGAACTATATGATAAATCTATTTATTTTATTTGTGCAATCCTCTGAGGATGCATCACTGTTGAAATATTTTAACTGCAAATTTTATTGAGCTTGGGCAATATTTTAACTGCAAATTTACATGTAACATAATATATAAATAGTCATAGATCGAAATTAAAGAGAGATGAAACATAACCTGCCAATAATGTGGTAAATAACATTAGAAGGCAAATGTCCTTTCCGAGACCTCTTTGCGGTGAATGTTCGAATAATATTAACATCATCAAGTGACTTGAATATCTCGCACTCGATGTAACATATAATCAAGTCAATGAACCACACATCGTTGATTTTGTTGGTATCAACTTTGGTGCACCCACTATTGTTGAAATCCACAAATTAGAAGTTAAATTTGATTTATTATGCCTTGTTGTAAAAGTGATTGTAAGTTCTTTTAGGTATGAAGTGATTGTAAGTAACTTGATATTATGTCATTTTGTCTAATAAGCTATTATGAATAGTGATTCAAATTTTGTTACCATAAATTAAATGAGCAATGGAGTATATATAAATTTTAATTTATGTGAGTATTGTGTAACAACCCGTTTTTCGCTAGATTTATTTTATTATTTATTTATGTGTGTGTATATATATACTCGTATGTGATTATTTGCCTATGTGTGTATTTTGACGGGTTTAGTGTTAGAAGGGTATTTTGGTCATTTTGTGGGCAAGGGTAAAATAGTAATTTTACCATATAGATTATTTTAGTGGTTTGAGTGAGAGTAGTTATTGTTATTAAGTGACTACAAAGTGGGGTAATTAATTAAGAGTCGATAAGTAATCGATATTTTACCGTGAAGGGAGTAGAAACATTTTGAATTGGTTATTAGGTGTTATGAGCCCATTAAGACATTAAGAGGGTTAAGCCCAATTGTGTAGAGCTTATATAAGCATTAGTCATTAAGGAAAATAGGGTTACACATTCATTTCATAAGTTTTTGAGAGAGGCAGAGAGAGAAAGTGCTAGAGGAAAGAAAAAGGGTTTTGAAGAGAAAAAAACAAGGAGAGCTAAAAGAGGGTACAAAATCAAGGGATTGGAGCTAAAGTGAAGCACTAGCTTATATTTGTGAAGATTTGAGGTAAGGGGGCTAGTTTTCATTCATAATCCTTTGTGTAATCTCTTTTCCTTCTCAAGTTCAAAAGTTCTTATTTGCGAGTGATTATTGTGATTTTAATTGGTGAAATTCGTGCTTATGTTTTGATGTAATGTTTAAGTATGTGAATTTGATGATAATTGTATTGTTGATCTTGAATTTGCATGCTTGAAATGTATATATGGGTATTTTTTTTGTTTTGCTCAAAATTGATGAAGAATGATGTTGTTGTTCCTGGATTGTTGATGAATTCATGGTTAATTGTTGTTGTTGCTGTTAAGAGATGTGTTCTTGATGAATTGATACCATGGGTTTTCATAATTATGAAATTGTGGTGTGAATTGAGTTGTTGTTGAGAGTTTTGGTGAAAAATTGTTGATATTGTTGAATTGTGTTGAAATGATGTTTTGATTTCAAGTTCTATATGGTTTTGATTGTCTTTTAAGTACATAAACCTATAAACAAACTTTGGGGACACATTTGGGTGTTGGGTGAATCAAAATTGGCGTTTTTGGATGAAAAATGGTGAAAAAGACATAAGAACAGGAGGAAACTCGCTTGAAGCTCGCTTTTGGCGAGTTCTCTCTGGAAGGAACTCGCTTATGGCTAAAAACTCGCTTATAGCGAGTCACTCAGTGACAGCTTTCCCTGTTTCGCGTTCTTGTGTCTTTTTCACACATTTCTGTTTTGAATTGACCTTTTGTTTAAACATGAAAGTTTTCGATAATTGTGTTAGATTTCCAGTGGCTTTTGTTTCACTTCAAAATGTTTTAGAGAACTTGATTTATAGTCAAATTACTACACATAGGTCACGCGGCATTCTTCATAAAACTTTGTTGTAACTTTATCATTAAACCATGAAACATCTTCAAAATTTATATTGAGTTTAAGGAAGTCTTTATAGTGAATAAATGAGTATGTAACCTTGAAGTTGTGATGTTTAAGAGTGATTTAATGTGGTTTCATTTTGAAAATGAATTGGTTTTGCAAAATGATACCATGAGACGAACTTAGGTGAATTTTTGGGATTTATCGGTATTGGCCGGTGAAACACACATGTATATGCTACTACACTCATAAGTGATCTAAGTGTATACATAGTTGAGGCACTAGAACTTGTTTGCTAAGTTTTGATTCAATTGTCTCAATTGTTTTAAAGTTGTAAAATGATAGACGAACTTTGTCGAAAATGATCTCTAAGGACGATTACTTTGCAAATCTTTTGTGAGTACCTTTGTATGATTACATGAAGATGTATGAATGATTGCTAGGTGTTGAAAATGATACTTATCTTAGTATAATGTATTTTCTCCTATGTTTGCATTATGAGGAATCACATGATGTTGTTGAATGAAATGATGAAGCCGATGTTAGTGAATGCATATAGTTTGAGTGATGATAATTTGTCCGTGATTGCTTACATGCTAATTGAATAATGGTAAAGTGATGGTGATTCTTATTTGATTTGTGACTTGTTGATTGTGTGGACGTAAATACTTGATAATGCAATTGTTGTTAAAGTTGATTAATATAAATGGAGGTTATCCTTTATATTGTTGTTGAATATATATATATATATATATATATGAGGTGATTTTGCATTGTCGAGTCATTGCTTGTATGTCCATGCATCATGGTCATGTCGAGTTGTTGATGTTGTAAAAGGGTGTACAATTTTACTTCGGCGAAAGTGAAAGACGGGCGTGAAATCTTACATATGATGTTTTTGTTGCATCATAAGGTGACGACCTTGAGACGATTCGGTACCACATACATATATGTGTCAGGAATAGGTGCATAACATAATTGGTATGAGTCTTAATTGTTTACAGCGAATGATGATTGTTTGATGATAAGTGTGTTTGGTGTATGCATACTTGTGACATTTGGAATTGTTGTGCGAATGTGTATATCGAAGTTAATTACTCATGTTAATTAATTGAAACTTGATTGATTCATTTATGTTCAAATTGTTTACGTAAATTATGATTGATGTGAAGCTAACGCCTAGTGGTTTTGACCGCCTACCTGTTTGTATGAATGGGTAGACGGAGTGCAGGAGTAGTTTTGCTTATGGTGAGTTGCTCGAGGATAGCGGGAGCTTCCTCTATTTTTATATATGCATGTTATTTGAATTCTGTTGAAGACGTAGCGTCTATTTCTTGAATATTTGCATTATTCGCGTGTATTATCGCTTTAATAGAAATAGAGCGTTATAAGTTGGTATCAGAGCCGTGGTCAGTCTTGTCCGGACTAGTATTCGGTGAATTTCCTGTTTGTACACGGATGGTATTGGATTACCTTCGGTACTTGTTTTGTTGTGCTATTGTTCTTATCTGTTGGTTGGTTTTGTGTAGAAGTGAGATGGCTGGCGGTAGAGATGATACGACAATTGCACAGGGTTTGGCTGCAATGGCCTAGGTGTTGGCTCAGTCCAATGAACAGGCGACGGCTGGTCGTCGGAATGAGGGAGAAGCTGAGGAGCGGAGGCTCGATCGTTTCTTGGGAAACCATTCGCCAACGTTCAAGGGAAGGTTTGACCCGGAGGAAGCGCAGACATGGGCATGGAGAGGATCCTCCGTGCTATAGTGACTAGTGATGACCAGAAGGTTAGATTGGCTACCCACATGCTTGCTGAGGAAGCAGAGTTTTGGTGGACTAATGCTAAGGGGAGACTTGAGACCGGTGGAGAGGTTGTGACTTGGGCTAGGTTCAAGAGTTGGTTTTTGAAGAAGTACTTTCCAGAGGATTTGAGGACCAGGAAGGAAGTGGAATTCTTGAACTTGAAGCAAGGGAGCTTTTCTGTGGCTGAGTATGCTGCTATGTTTGAGGAGCTTTCGAGGTTTTGTCCGTACATTAATGCCGAGGATGCAATGGTTTCTAAGTGTGTGAAGTTTGAGAGTGGCCTTAGGCCAGAGATCTATCAGAATATATGTGTTCATGAGATTATAGATTTCGATACTTTGGTGCACAAGTGTCGTATGTTCGATGATGCTGGTAAAGCCAAGGTGAATCATTACAAGGCAGTGAACGACAAGAGAGGAAAGGGCCATGGATTTGGCAAACCATTCAACAAGGACAAGGGAAGGAAGAAAGAGGTTGGTGGAGGCTCTAAGCCAAGTTTAGCTTATGTCAGGTGCTATAAGTGTGGAACTTTGGGTCATTACTCCAACGATTACAAGAAGGGTGATAGTTGCTACAAGTGTGGGAAAGCGGGTCACAAGGCATTTGAGTGTAAGGATGTTGGAAAGGATGTTACTTGTTACAATTGTGGTGAAGCAGGTCATTACAGTAATAAGTGTACCAAGCCAAAGAAGGCGGCGGGAAAGGTGTTTGCATTAAATGCGGAGGAAGTAGAGCAGCCGGATAATCTTATCTGAGGTATGTGTTTTATCAGTAGTACTCCTTTGATTGCAATTATTGATATCGATGCTACCCATTCTTTTATCTCGGTTAGTTGTGGTGAGCGTTTGAATTTGGTTGTAACTCCGTTGTTGCGAGGGATGGTCATTGACACCCCGGCTAGTGGTTCAGTGACTACTTCTTTGGTGTGTGCTAAGTGTCCTGTTAATTTTGGTAATGTTGATTTTGAGTTGGATCTAGTGTGTCTTCCGTTGAAGCATATGGTCGTGATTTTTGATATGGATTGGATGTTGACTTTTGGTGTTAGCATTAATTGCTTAACCAAGAATGTAATGTTTTCTAAGCCAGTAGCGGAGTTAGGTGGAAATTCTTTACCGCGGAGCAATTGAAGAAGTCCTTGGACGGTGAGTCTAGTGTGTTTATGATGTTTGCGTCATTGAAGGAGAATAGTGAAAAAGGAATTGGTGATTTGCCGGTAGTGCTAGAGTTTCCAGAAGTTTTTCCGAACGACATTTCCGAATTACCGCCAGAGAGGGAGGTTGAGTTTGCAATTGATTTGGTACCAGGAACGAGTCATATTTCGATTGTTCCGTATCGGATGTCTGGATCAGAGTTGGGTGAACTAAAGAAGCAATTAGAAGAGTTGCTTGAGAAGCAGTTTATTAGACCGAGTGTGTCTCCGTGGGGTGCTCCAGTGTTGTTGGTTAAGAAGAAGGATGGCTGCATGAGGTTGTGTGTGGATTATCGGCAGTTGACCAAAGTGACGATTAAGAATCGGTATCCACTTCTGAGGATTGATGATTTGATGGATCAGTTGGTTGGTGCAGAAGTGTTCAGTAAGATTGATTTGAGATTAGGATATCATCAAATTAGAGTGAAGGTAGAAGATATATCCAAAACCGCGTTCCGAACAAGGTATGGACACTATGAGTATTCCGTGATGCCATTTGGAGTATCCAATGCGCCAGGTGTCTTCATGGAATATATGAATAAAATATTTCATCCTTTGTTGGACCGTTTTGTGGTGGTGTTTATAGATGATATTTTGGTGTATTCGAAGTCAGAGGAGGAACATGTCGAGCATTTGAGGATGGTGTTGCGTGTCTTAAAGGAGAATCAGTTGTGTGCTAAGTTGTCGAAGTGTGAGTTTTGGTTGCGGGAAGTGAGTTTCCTTGGTCATGTGATTTCTAAGGGTGGTATTGTCGTGGATCCGTCGAAGGTTGATGTTGTGTTGCAGTGGGAATCACCTAAGTCTATTTTTGAGATTAGAAGCTTTCTTGGATTGGTAGGTTATTATCGGAGGTTTATTGAAGGATTCCCTAAGTTGGCGTTGCTATTGACGCAGTTGACTCGGAAAGTAGCTTATGTTTAGGATGCTAAGTGTGAGAAGAGTTTCCAAGAGTTGAAGAAGAGGTTGACTTCAGCGCCAATGTTGATTTTACCAAATCCGAAGGAATCGTTTGTTGTGTATTATGATGCTTCTAAGATGGGTCTTGGTGGTGTGCTAATGCAGAATCGTCAGGTTGTGGCTTATGCGTCGAGGCAGTTGAAAGTGCATGAGAAGAATTATCCGACTCATGATTTGGAATTGGCAGCAGTATGTGTTGAAGAATGAAGTACTTGTTTGATCATAAATAGTTGAATAGGAGGCAGAGAAGGTGGTTAAAGTACCTTAAGGATTTCGATTTTCAGTTTAGTTATCATCCGGGAAAGGCAAATGTTGTGGCAGATGCTTTAAGTAGGAAGACTTTGCATATGTCTGCTTTGATGGTTAAGGAGTTGAAGTTGATTGAGCAGTTTCGAGATTTGAGTTTGGTTAGTGAGTTGACGCCAGATGGTGTGAGATTAGGAATGTTGAAGCTGACAAGTAATATTTTGGAAGAGATTGAGAGTGGTCAGAAGGAAGATTTGGAATTGTAGATCGAGTGGTGTTGGTTAATCAAGGTAAAGGTGGAGACTTCAAATTGGATGAGAACGGTCACAGGAGTAGTTTGAGTATTCATCCAGGAGCAACGAAGATGTATCAAGATTTGAAGAGGTTGTTTTGGTGGCCTGGAATGAAGAAGGAGATCATAGAGCTTGTTTATGCTTGTTTGATTTGTCAGGAGTCGAAGATTAAACATCAGAAGCTGTTGGGTTTGATGCAACCGTTGTTTGTGTTAGAGTGGAAGTGGGATAATATCGCTATGGATTTTGTTGGAGCATTGCCGAAGACTGTGAAGGGATTTGATTCGATTTGGGTGATTTTCGATCGGTTAACGAAGTCAGCACATTTTGTTCGTATCAAGACTGGTATGTCTGTGGCGATGTTGGCTGAGATCTACATTGAGCAGATTGTCAGGTTGCATGGTATTCCTTCTAGTATTGCGTCAGATAGGGATCCGAGGTTTACTTCTATCTTTTGGGAGAGTTTGCAAGCCGCTTTGGGAACCAAGTTGAGGTTGAGTTCTGCTTATGATCCCTAGACCAATGGGCAGACGGAGAGGACTAGTCAGAGTTTGGATGATTTGTTAAGAGCTTGTGTTTTAGAGCAAGGTGTCAGTTGGGTCGAATGTTTACCATTGATTGAGTTTACTTACAATAACAGTTTTCATTCTAGTATCGGTATGGTACTGTTTGAGGCTTTGTATGGCAAGAGGTGTAGAACGCCATTGTGTTGGTATGAATCAGGTGAAAGTGTGTTGTTAGGACCGGAAGTTATGCAAGAGACTACAGAAAAGGTTAAGATGATTCAGGAGAAAATGAAAGCGTCTCAGAGTAGGCAGAAGAGTTATCGTGATAAGAGGAGGAAAGACATTGATTTTTAGGTTGGTGATCATGTGTTTTTGAGAGTGAATCATGTAACCGGTGTTGGACATGCTTTAAAGTGTAGGAAGTTGACTCCTCGTTTTGTTGAACCGTTTGACATAATTGAGATAGTTGGGGTTGTAGCGTATCGAATTGCGTTACCACCGTCTTTGTCGAATCTTCATGATGTGTTTCATGTGTCTCTATTGAGGAAGTGTGTGTATGATGCGTCTCATGTAATTCAGGTGGATGATTTGGAAGTAAGGGATAATTTTACTGTTGAGACTTGGCTAGTTAGGATTGAAGATCGAGAGGTGAAGCGTTTATTTGGGTTGGACCAACTGGTGAGAGTGCTACTTGGGAATCAGAGAGTAGGATGAAGGTTTCAGATCCGGAGTTGTTTCCTTCAGATAATTTTTTAGGGCGAAAATTCTTTTTAGCGGGGGAGAGTTGTAACAGCCCGTTCTAAATTTATTTTATTATTTATTTATGTGTGTATATATATACTCGTATGTGATTATTTGCCTATGTGTGCATTTTGACAGGTTTAGTGTTAGAAGGGTATTTTGGTCATTTCATGGGCAAGGGTAAATGAGTAATTTTATCATATAGATTATTTTAGTGGTTTGAGTGAGAATAGTTATTGTTATTAAGTGACTAGAAAGTGGGGTAATTAATTAAGAGTCGATAACTAATCGTTATTTAACCGTTAAGGTAGTAGAAACATTTTGAATTGGTTATTAGGTGTTGTGAGCCCATTAAGACATTAAGAGGGTTAAGCCCAATTGTGTAAAGGCTATATAAGCATTAGTCATTAAGGAAAATAGGGTTACACATTCATTTCATATGTTTTTGAGAGAGGTAGAGAGAAAGTGCTAGAGGAAAGAAAAAGGGTTTTGAAGAGAGACGAACAAGAAGAGGGTAGAGAATCAAGGGATTGAAGCTAAAGTGAAGCACTAGCTTAGATTTGTGAAGATTTGAAGTAAGGGGGCTAGTTTTCATTCATAATCATTTGTATAATCTCTTTTCCTTCTCAAGTTCAAAAGTGCTTATTTGTAAAAAGTGATTATTGTGATTTTAATTGCTGAAATTTGTGCTTATGTTTTGATGCAATGTTTAAGTATGTGAATTTGATGATAATTGTGTTGTTGATGTTGAATTTGCATGCTTGAAATGTATATATGGGTATACTTTGTGTTTTGCTCAAAATAGATGAAGAATGATGTTGTTGTTCTTGGATTGTTGATGAATTCATGGTTAATTGTTGTTGTTGCTGTTATGAGATGTGTTGTTGATGAATTGATACCATGGGTTTTCATAATTATGAAATTGTGGTGTGAATTTAGTTGTTGTTGAGAGTTTTGGTGAAACATTGTTGAAATTGTTGAATTGTGTTGAAATGATGTTTTGATTTCAAGTTCTATATGGTTTTGATTGTCTTTTAAGTACATAAACCTATAAACAAACTTTGGGGATGCATTTGGGTGTTGGGTGAATCAAAATTGGGGTTTTTGGATGAAAAATGGTGAAAACCCCGTGAGAACAAGAGGAAACTCGCTTGAAGCTCGCTTTTGGCAAGTTCTCTCTGGAAGGAACTCACTTATGGCTAAAAACTCGCTTACAACGAGTTACCTAGTGACAACTTTCCCTGTTTTGCGTTCTTGCGTCTTTTTCACACATTTCTGTTTTGAATTGACCTTTGGTGTAAACATGAAAGTTTTAGATAATTGTGTTAGTTTTCCAGTGGCTTTGGTTTCACTTTAAAATGTGAAATTCTAGCGTACTTGTTTTAATATGTTCTGTAAGATGTTTCAACGTTTGAGATGTTTCGATTAATGTTCCAACATCATAGCGTAAACAAAAATAAAATGGAGAAAATAAATGGCAAGAAAGTAAAAGACACAATGAGTTTGTTGACCCAATTCGGCAACAAACACACCTACTCTGGGGGGCTACCAAGCCAGGAAGGAAATCCACGAGTGTAGTCCTTATTCAAAAGCTCTCAACAAACTCCTCGTTTACACGTTATAACCTAGGATCTACTCGTCTAGACTTCAACCTAGGAACTCCTAGAATTGAGATCCCATCTCACTATCCTAATGGTCAGTCACAACCCTGGTGACCTATCAGACCTAAACACAAACTCAATTGATCAATTAGGTCTTGAAGTCTCCCTTATATACTGAAGCAGATTGAGCCAAATACTTAGTTGGGCTTCAGAACAAAGCAGATTGGTTCAGTTAATCTGCAAAACAAGGAAAGTCCTAAAATGTCAGAACATCGTTAGGATCATTCAAAACAATAACAAATATTTCCAAAAATATAAATACTATTTTAGAAATATTCCACAGCTGATTATGTAAAGATATGCGCGTTGCTTGGTCAATAAGATAAGGAAATATTGTTTCCTTAAACAATGAAGGGCGCACGTACAAATAGGCATGAACCCAGGCACACTGAACAGTGCAAGGATGTTGGAACATCGTTTCCAACATCTTACAGAGATGTCTAACCAACAACATAAACAAGGATATTTGTTTTAGCAACAATGCAGCCAATACAAATACCAAACAATCTCCCGCTTTGGCAAATTTTTGGCTAAAACAAATTAAGGCCAAATACAAAGAATAGAGGGATACATAATACCATTTCTCCAAGAGCATGAGCACATACCTATGAAGAAACAACTAGCACACATAATCTAAAGAGACACCTCAGATACACTTCCTCAAGTCATCGCGAACACGTATTCAAGAAGAAGGAGTGGCAGGCAGTATCACTAAAGACATAGCAGAAGTGTGCATACAAGAATACCTCACGAGTCTTCAATCACATCTTCAGCTGTAGAGGTATTACACTTATCAGAAACATGCAGCAGTGGATAAGATATTTGCATAGTCTCACAAGAGAAGAGGAAAAATAAATTCCTATGCTACACTAGGAAACATAAGTTCCCATACAGTGGATGTTCCAACATCCTTCACCACATAGAGCAGAGGAAAAATAAATTCCTATGCTATAACTAGGAAACATAAGTTCCCATACATAATAGGATGTTTCAACATCCTTCATAACTTCCGACCGGAGTTTCTGCCACACATAGAGGCAAGGAAAAATAAATTTCCCATACCTACAGAGTACTGTCACTAACCACATATAGAAGCAAGGGAAAAATAAATTCCCATGCTTACAAGTGACAAACATGGATGTATGTAGAGTACTGTCACCAACCACAAATAGAAGCAAGGGAAAAATAAATTCCCATACTTACAAGTGACAGACATGGATGTGTAAACATCTGACTCAACATCCTGTCAACCAGCTTGAACTAGAACAAGCACACATAGAAGTATCACTCCCTCTGAATATATGAACATATGAGTGACTACTTACATGAATATTCCATTACTCCCCCTGAATACATGCATATGAAAGATACAAAATATCTAATGCATAGATAAAAGAATACTTCAAGTTTTGATTCAACAAAATTTTTCAAGGAATATTCACCAACTAGCAGACCTATCAAGGTCACACAGAATCACATAGACTTTTAAGAGGACAATTAAAAGTCACACAAAGAGACATGTTCCAGATTCTTATAGTAGCAGGGAACATGTACAACACAATCAAAATACTGAGAAAAATAAATTCCCAGAACAATAGAGAGATGTTGCAAGATTAGTTCCAACATCTACACAAGTCTTCACAGACATGTTCCAACATTCTCATGAACATCAGCAAGGAACATGTACAAAATAAAATTACGGAGAACAAATTCTCAGATCAACAATAAGAACATCAAGATGTTGCAACATGAGTTCCAACATCTACACATAACCTGAAATAGTTGCAAAATAAATGCAGACACAAGCACACAGGCATAGCAGGCCAACATATATAGCTGCAAAATAAATGCAGACAAATAGGCATACAGAGAGTACAAATATAAACAGGCATACAGAGAGTAGAGATATACCATTTTTCTCCCCCTTTTTAGCCACAAAATATGCCAACACAACAGGTAGAGGACTTCAGGAGTACTTCATAGCATGTATACCCCACAAATCAAAGACGTGGAAAAAGAGAAAATTGATAGCACGTCTCATAACACAGTTGATCAAGCCTCCTCATGTAGGAAAATTACCAACTTGCCTCTTAGTTTTTCAAATTGTTTAGCATCTAAGGCCTTGGTGAAAATGTCTTCCAGTTGCTCCTCTGTGTCAACATGCTCAAGTGTCACAACCTTTTTCTTTAACAAGATCTGTGATGAAATGATGTCGAATATCAATGTGCTTTGTTCTACTATGTTGAATAGGGTTCTTGTAAATATTGATAGCACCTAGGAAACATTATACTCCTTCAGCATCTGCTTCATCCAAACAAGTTGAAAACAACTACTTCCAGCTGCTATGTATTCAACTTCAGCAGTGGATAGAGACACACAATTCTGTTTCTTACTAAACCAGAAAATTAGATTATTTCCTAGAAAGAAACATCCTCCAGAGGTACTTTTTCTATCATCAGCACTTCCTACACAGTCAGCATCACTGTACCCCATCAGCTTAGAGTCTTCACTATGAGTATAAGATCCCATAATCACTGGTGTTATTGATGTAATTCGGTATCCTCTTCACTTAAGTAAGACGACTCATCTTTGGTTCAGCTTGATACCTTGCACACACACCTACAACAAAAGTTATAATTGGTCTGCTTGCAGTAAGATATAATAAACTTCCAATCATGCTTCTGTACATGGTTTGATCAACAGATATATCACTTTCATCTTTTGTCAGCTTCAAGTGAGTTGCAGCTGGAGTTCTCTTGTGGCTACCATTATCCAAGCCAAATTTCTGCACAATAATTTTGGCATATTTACTGTGGGAAATGAAGATTGTATCTTCCATTTGTTTAACTTGAAGTCCAAGAAAATAGGTCAACTCACCAACTAAGCTCATCTCAAACTCAGACTGTATTTGCTGAATGAAATGTTGAACCATCTTGTTCGACATCCCACCAAAAACAATGACATCAGCATATATCTGGGCAATCATCAGTCTTCCATTATCATCTTTTACAAACAAGGTCTTGTCTGTTCCTCCTTTTTTGTATCCTTGATTAACAAGAAACTGAGTGAGTCTCTCATACCAAGCCCTAGGTGCCTGATCTAATCCATACAGAGCTTTCTTCAAGCTGTAGACATGATTGGGAAAGCTAGGATCAACAAATCCTTTTGGTTGCTCAACATAGACTTCTTCATTTAACTATCCATTCAGAAAGGCACTCTTTACATCCATTTGGAACAGCTTAAACTTGAGTATACATGATATACCTAACAGTAATCTTATAGATTCCAAGCTAGCAACAGGTGCAAAAGTCTCATCAAAATCCAGACCATATATCTGAGTATAGCCTTGAGCTACTAATCTTGCCTTGTTTCTAGTTACAGTACCATGTTCATCAGACTTGTTCTTAAAGATCCACTTGGTACCTATCACATTCATCCCTTCAGGTATTGGAACTAAATCCCACACTTCACTCTTTTTGAATTGATTCAAATCTTCTTGCATTGCTTCAATCCAGAACTCATCAGTCAGGGCTTCTTTGACATTCTTTGGTTCAATCTTGGACACAAAACATGAGTTGGCAATGACTCCAACTGATCTTCTGGCTGTGATTCCTTGATCAGGATTCCCAATGATTAGGTCTTGAGGATGATTCTTCTGAATTCTAATAGAGGTACCTTTAGTAGAGGACCTCCGATGTTGCTTAACTTCTACGATTTCTTCTTTCTCAAGTTCAGATTCATTCACCTGAATAGGTGCATTTGTTTCCTTAACAGATGTTCCAACATCAGCATCAACATCAGGAACTTTTTCTTTAGGCACATAATCTATCACAACATTAATAGATTCGATCACAGTTTCAGTTTTAGAATTAAATACTCTATAAGCTCTGCTGTTTGTGGAGTAACCAAGAAAAATTTCTTCATCACTCTTAGGATCTATCTTCCTTCTGTAATCTCTATCAGACAAAATGTAGCACTTACTACCAAACATATGGAAATATTTGACAGTAGGTTTTCTTCCCTTCCATAATTCATAGAGGGTTGTTGTGGTTCCAGTTCTTAGAGTTACCTTGTTGTGAATATGACATGATGTGTTCATAGCTTCATCCAAGAAACGATAAGGTAAGTGTTTAGCATGAAGCATGACTCTAGAAGATTCTTAGAGAGTCCTGTTCTTTCTTTCTACAACACCATTTTGCTGGGGTGTTATAGGTGATGAGAATTCCTGTATGATTCCCTCATCTAAGCAATATTCATCAAACTTAGCATTTTCAAATTCGGTTCCATGACCACTCCTAATTCTTGCAATGCCACATCTTTTTTCTCTTTGCAGTTGTGTGCACAAATCTTTAAACACATCAAAAGTGTCTGATTTTTCTCTAATAAAATTCACCCAAGTGAACCTTGAGAAATCATCAACAATAACAAGAACATAACTTTTTCCACCAGTGCTCTCAACTTACATAGGTCCCATCAGATCCATGTGCAGAAGTTCAAGGACTTTAGAGGTTGCTTGATGTCAACCTTGGATGGGACATCCTTTTTTTGTTTGCCAATCTGACATTCACCACATATGCTGCCTTCAACAATCTTTAGATCAGGTAGTCCTCTGATAGCTTCTGAAGATAAGGCTTTTTTCATCCCTTTCAGATGTAGATGACCCAAGCTTTGATGCCACAACTTGATCTCTTCTTCTTTGCTCAAAAGACAGGTTGAGATAAATGTCTCTTCCTGAGATACCCAAAGATAGTAATTGTCCTTGGACCTTGTGCCTCTTATTAGTACTTCTCCTTTCTCATCTGAAATCTGACATTCAGGCATGGTAAAGTTTACTTGTACTCCTAGATCACACAACTGACTTATGCTAATTAAATTGGCAATTAATCCTTTAACTAGTAACACATCATCAAGTCTTGGCAAACCCTGTTTGATCAGGTTACCAATTTCCACAATTTTTCCTTTAGCACCATGACCAAAAGTAACATAGCTAGTTGCATAAGGTCTCACATCTTCTAGATATTTATCTACCCCGGTCATATGTCTTGAACAACCACTATTAAAGTACTAATCCTCTTTAGATGATGCTCTTAGAGATGTGTGAGCAATTAATCTTGTATTAAAACTTCTGAAGGTCCATCTTTTCTTATCGGGTTTCTGTTGAAATTGCTTTGACTCACCATGCAGCTTGAAGCAGTAAGGTTTAATATGACCATTCCCTTTACAATGATCACACACCCAAGAATCTGATTTCTTCTTGGTCTGATGTTCCTTCGAATATTTAAGCATTTGCTTGCTCCTTGTTGAATCTGCAGTCATCATTCAAATCTGTCTCATATACTCAAGTTCAGAGTTTAATTTTGATAACTCATCATTGATTTATGAGATATGAGCTAGATTATCAAACCTTTCATCATACAATTGAGCAATCTCCTTAACATGTTCCTCAACCTTTTGGGTTAATTCAGTATTTTTAGCAGTCAGGTCATAGTAGGACATAGCAAGCTCAACATAAGACATCTCCTCTTCACAAGACTCAGTGTCTGACATAATTTTACCTGTCAAGGCAGAGACATAATTAGCAGATTCAGCTTTCACCTCTTCATCAAAGTCATCTCCATCTGACCATGAGATGTAACATCCCGATTTTCGCTAGATTTATTCTATTATTTATTTATGTGTGTTTATATGTGCTTATATGTGATTAATTGCCTCTGTGTGTATTTTGGGTTAGGATTAGTGGATTTCGGTGTTAGAAGGGTATTATGGTCATTTTAGACTCAGGGGTATTTTGGTCATTTTATGAGCAAGGGTAAATTAGTAATTTCATGGTGAGGGTTATTTTTAGTGTTTCAAGTGAGAACCATTATTTTTACTAAGTTACTATTCGGTAGTGATAATTATTTTAGACCGGTAATTATTCGATAACTTTTAACCGTTAGTGGATAGAAACTTTGGGAGTTAGTTTATAAGTGTTGTGAGCTCATTAAGACATTAAGTGGGTTAAGCCCAATTGTGTAGAGACTATATAAGTATTAGTCATTAAAGAAAATAGGGTCACATAATCATTTTACAATTTTGAGAAGAGGTATAAAGAGAAAGGGGGAAAGAGGAAGAGAAGAGGGTTGTTGAGAATCTTGAAGAGCCAAGAGGAGTTAAGGATTCTAGGAGCTTGATTAAAGTTTGGGCTAGGATTATTGTTCATTGAGGTAAGGGGGTTAGATTTCATTCATAATCTCTTAGTTATAGCTTCTTCCCTAATTCTATGCATATGTGCTTATTTTGCAAAGTGATTATTATGATTTTAATTGATGAAATTCGTGATTATGCTTTGATGTAATGTTTGGGTATGTGATTTTGATGTTGATTGAGTTGTTGATGGTGAAATTACATGCTCAAGATGTGTATATATGTATACTTTGTGTTTTCACTCAAAATTGATGAAATATAATGTTGTTGTTGATGAATTGTTGATGAATTCATGATTGGTTGTTGCTGTTATTGTTATGAGATGTTGTTGATGATTGATGCCATGGGTAATCATAATCATAGAGCTTGAAGTGAATTTGTGTTGTTCTTGAAGGTTTTCATGAAAAATGGGTCAAATGGTTATTTTCTTGAACTGATGTTTTGATTTCAAGTTCTATATAGTTTTGAGTGTCTTTTATATACATAAACTTATAAACAACCTTTGGGAACAAATCTGGATGTTGGGGGATCAAAATTTGGGTTTTTGGTTGAAAAATGGTGTAAAAACCGTAACAACAGGGGAAAACTCCCTAGAAACTCGCTATTGGCGAAATCTGTCTGGAACATGTTCGCTATCAGCGAAATTGCACAGTGACAGCATTCCCTGTTTCGCGTTCTTGCGTCTTTTTCACACATTTATGTTTTGAATTGGCCTTTGGTGTAAACATGAAAGTTTTAGATAATTGAATTATCTTTCCAATGGCTTTGTTTTAACATCAAAATGATTTTTATATTTTTATTTATGATGAAAACACTCCAAGTGGGTCTTGGAGAAATTTTAAGGAAATTTAGCACAACTATTTCTAAGTCAACCCAAAACTTATGGAATGTTTCCAAACTTCAA
>Ga0228711_1005978_pt1 | contig 18322 bp, 12 predicted proteins | sample MedpolnodulmetaG_2_FD_177996 | JGI IMG/M metagenome (GOLD analysis project Ga0228711, IMG submission 177996) | Root nodule microbial communities from Medicago polymorpha collected in Santa Monica, California, United States - brown nodules | ecosystem: Host-associated > Plants > Roots > Nodule...
TCTTCATGAGTTGGAGGAATTGCGGCTCGATGCGTATGAAAATGCCTTGATCTATAAGGAAAGAACTAAGAAATGGCATGACAGACGCATTATAAGACGTGAATTTAATGAAGGTGAGTTAGTGTTGTTGTTTAATTCTAGGTTCTAGGTTAAGGCTTTTCCTTGGAAAGCTTCGCTCTCGATGGAGTGGACAATTCGAAGTTACTAAAGTAAATCAATCTGGTGTCATTGAGGTCTGGAGCGAATCCACTGGTAAATTCCTAATGAATGGCCAAAGATTAAAGCACTACCACCCAGCAGAGAAAGTAGGACATGTCGCTACCCTTGTTATGTGCCCCCCTTAAGCCAGCCACTCTGAACGGTCGAGCTTCCGACGTAAAACGAAGCGCTGAATGGGAGGCAACCCATTAATCACATTTTCTTTTAGCAAGTTTTCGAGTAGGAAGTTTTCTCAATAAGTTCAATCACCCAAAGGAGTTTCAGTGAGTCAACAACGGTTTTCAAAAAGTCAACGACGGGTTGACTGTCATGACATGTGACGACCGTCGTCCTTCCCTCCCACTCTCTCCACCTGCAGTGCACGATCAGAACACGTTGAAGAGCATTCTTGGCCTATAAATAGGTCCAAAGAAGAGAGAAAAAGGGTTGGAAAAGTTTTAGGAAGCATTAGATATTACCGTAAACAGAAGCATATTTTCCTTTTGTAATCTGAATTTTGTAGTTTCATTTTGATTCAAAACCTGTTACCAGAATCATCATTACTTACAATTTTGAATAAAGAACTATTGTCATTGCCAATTTACTTCCTCTGTTGCCGTGATTGACAAAGGCTTGATTTATTCAATTTTTCCAGGTTCTTATTTTACTTGTTTTCTTTTCATTTAATTTGTCTTTCTTTTCCTCTGTTTCGATTGCAATGCATAGGATGAACAGTAGTTCATTTATTTATATTAGCATGTCTGAGTAGATTTTAGAAGTGTCCGGAATGTAGAAGTTGTCGTACCAATGATATTCAGCTGAAAAGTATGATTGAATTTTATAGCAGGAATTATTTTTATGTCTGATTATTCAGTTTTTAAACGATGAATTTTTACAGTGAAAACTGAAAAAGCATGATATCTGTTTCGTATCGAAAGAACGAAACTCATATCTGTCTGTAGAATAATCAGGAATTATTTTAGCAATTCAGCGATAGCACTTGCTTAAAATAATTTTGACATTCTTAATTTTCAAAAACGCTATTTTAAACGCTAAGTCATGCACGCGAAAGATGATGACTGTGAGTTTAAAATACGGATTCAGTATTGCGAAAGCATACTGATCTCTTTAAATTGAAATTATTCTAAAAATAACTTTTCAAACAAAACTAGATTATTTTGGAATGAAAGGAATTTTTACATTATAAGGCGAACACGCGAAAGCGGTCGAATAGATTATAAAGCCAGAATTTTATGTCGCGATCGTGAAAGCGAAGCGACCATTCCTTAATTTAATCCTTTTACGTGCGAAAATATTTTCCTACTATAAAAATAAACACTACTCAGCTGGTATGAACGGTCGACGTGAACTATATTCCGGGCACTCGTTTATTAATTAGTTAATCAAACCTATTCAATTTCTTAGTTTTTCACCCACATAATTTAGAATCGCCTTAGATAAACAACGTAACAATTAATTACGGTACTTGACATTGGTCTCTGTGGATGCGACAACCTTTTATACTAAAACAGATATTTCCGTACACTTGCGGACCTATCAATAGGCCAATTCCTATTAATTCCAAAATTTCACTAAGTTCGTCTCATTTTATCATTTTTCGAAAGAATTCCATTTTCAAAGCAAAATCAAGTTAAGGCTCATGTAAACCATCCAAAACCATTTACTAAATCATAGTTAGAATAAACAACCTTAACCCCACCTTTTTCCCTTGGGAAAAACGAGTTTTGGAAAATTATGCGTTCTTGAGCATTTTTCAACAAGTTTGATTTGATTGACAAAACTAATCTCAATTCAATCCATTTGGTGTTCCAGCAAGAATATTAATCAAAACAGCACAAGAACATGCTTAAAAGATTGCATAGGACCTATACATGTCGGCCTCCAAGCACCCGAACGCAAAACAACAACAACAACAAAAATTGTTGTTCCTGAAGGGGCTGCCTGGCTGCACCTAGGAGCTGGCATGCTACCCCCTGGCATGGGCAACCAGTAGCCAGACGCTTGGTGCTGCAGTACAGACACAATTTTTTTTCTGTTTTTATCGTTACGCTCATAAAATTCCAATCGTTAATCCGTTTTCGATTACGTTTTCTCCATTTCAACCCATTTCACTAAAAACTCATCACAACACAAGAACTTGAATCACAACAACACAATTAATGATACCCAAGACATGAATCTTCATCAACAACATCATTCAACAACAATCATTACATATAATCATGATTTCATCAACAATTCACAACAACAACATCATTTTTCATCAAATTAAGCATAAATCACCAAATGTTCATATCATCATATTTCAACCATGGAAAATCAACAACAACAAGTGTAACATCAATTTAACATACCCAAACTTACCATCGAAAAGGAAGCACAAAAATTGACATTAAATTTCACAAAAGTCACAATTCACAAATAAGCACTTATTCAAACAATTGAAAATATAAAGGTTTAGCTTAATTGATGAAAGGAATCTATCCCCCTTGCCTCTAGCCTTATAAATCCTAGCTTTTGGCTTCACTTTAGCTCCTCTACCTTCAAGTGTCTAGCATTTTCTTCTCTTTAAGCTTTATCTTCTCTCTAACCATTTTCTTCTCAACTTTCTCTCTCTACCTCTCTCAAAATATTTTGTGAAGTGAATGAATGAAAAACTAACCTAGTTTCTCCCCATCTTAAGTTTATATAGTCACCACTTAATTGGGCTAGGTTAAATTCTCATATTGGGCCTAACTCCCTCTTACCAATTAATTAGAAACGTTACTACTCACACTCTTAGTGAAATGTCTAATTATGACTATCTCAAAATAGTTACTACTAGTTACCTCTAGTCTTAGTAAAAATAATTGTTCACCTAAAAATACTTAAATAATTTCAATTCTAAGGTTACTAAAATATCCTTGCTTAATAAATGACCAAAATGTCCCTTAGTCTAAAAGTGACTAAAATACCCTTCTAAGCTAAATATCCACTAATCCTAAATAAAATATACACAAGGACAATTAATCACATATAATAAATAATAAAATAATTCTAGTTAAAAACGGGTTGTTACACTTCCAAACATCAAGGGTCAACCACTTGAATCCTATGAAGATTGTCTAGCAGGAAAACAACAAAGAGTATCTTTTCAAAGATCAGCTGATGCAAGAAGAAGAAAACATATCCTCAATCTTGTTCATTCAGATGTTTGCTTGACATGTGAAAGGTCCCTTGGTGATTCACAATAATTTGTTACCTTCATTGACGATCACTTGAGGAAAGTGTAGGTGTATCCATTGAAGACGAAAGATCAAGGTCTTCATGTTTTCAAAGAATTCCATGCCTCTGTAGGACAGACATCTAGAAGAAAAATGAAATGTTTAAGGATAGATAATGGTGGTGAGTATATAGTCCCATTTACAGCCTACTGTAAATCTCATGGAATAAGACATGGGAAGGTACCTCTAAAGACTCCTCATATAAATGGAGTAGCTGAAATGATGAACATAACGATTGCAAAGAAAGTCAGAAGCATGCTTTCTCAAGTAAAACTTCTCAAATCACTTTGGGGTGAAACAGTGAGAACTGTAGTTGATTTGATTAATTTGTCTCCTTCAAGACCTTTTAATTCAGAGATACTAGATGAAGAATGGTATGGAAAGAAATCCTTCCATGGTTATTTGAGAGTCTTTGAATGTAGGGCATTTGTCCAAGTTCCAAAAGATGAAAGAGCAATGCTAGATGCTAAGACGAAGAAGTGCATATACCTTGGTTCACCAAGATATGAACTTGACTTTAGATTATGGGATTCTGCTACTAAGAGGATTGTCAAAGTAGGGATGTGGTATTCTATGAAGATCAGACGATCCAAAACATTCAATCTAAGAAGCCAAAGACCATTATGGTACACAATTCAAGGGGAGAGATTCCTCAAATGAATTATGATTGTGATCAGCCGACACAATCCAATCAAATGAAGCAGCCTTATCATATAGAACAAAATCAAGCAATGCATGAAGAGCAGATGACAGATGATGATATGGAACAAGAATCTCAATTGAGAAGATCAACGAGATCTAGACAACCATTGTAACGCCCTATTTATTTATTTGATTATTTTGGTTGAGTTTAGAGTCTTTTATATGACTTATATGATTTATGTTGATAAGTGACATGTTGTTGAGTAATAATAGTTTATTAAGTGGCTTTATTTTATTATTTAGTAGGATATGTTGGAAATTAGAATAATTAGACTTGAAGGGGCTGAATTAGAATTAATTGGAAATAAGTGGAGTTAATTAGAAATATGTTGAGGTTAAAGATATAAAAACTAAAAGTCAGACAAGTTTAGGTTTAACAAAAGTTTTTGGGAGAAAAGAGGAGAACCAAGAGAAGGAAGAGCTTGTAGATTCATGTAATCATCTAATCTAAGGTAAGGGTGGGACTATCATTCTCTAATCTTAGGTCATATAATTCTGAAATTGAATTTAGCATGTAGTTGTTGTTGTTGTTTTGTGAATTTGAGAATTAGGTTTTAGGGTAGAAATTGGTTGTTAATAGAGTAGAAAATCCATTGAATTCATGTATAATTGATGTTCAGGTTGTAGAATTATCATAGGTTGAGTTCCCTATCAAATTTGGGATTGGGGTAGATGAAAATTGGGTTTTTGGGGTGAAAAATCGTTCTTCCCGAACAGAAGTCTGTCACGACTCGCCACGGCGAGTAATCTGCTCGCCACGGCGAGCTCTATCGTGACAGAGAGCAGTGTTTGCTTGCCACTAGCTCACCACGTCGAGTGGGCTAGCTCGCCACTGCGAGTATGTCAGCCCGCGAGGCGAATTAAGTAGTAGCAGTGTCCCTTTCCATGTTCTTGCGTCGTTTTCACACGTTTCTGTTTTGAATTAGCCTTTGGTGTGAACATAAAAGTTTTAGGTAATATTGTCAGCTTTCAAATAGCTTTGTTTGTCATGAATAATTTTGAATTGATGAATTATTATATGAATGTATATATTGGTGAATTATTATATGAATGCATATATATTGATGAATTACTACATGAATGTATATGTTGATTAATATGTTGTTACATGAAGTTGCTCATAAATGATGAATTATGGAATTATGATGTGGAGTCGTTGTTGTTGTTGTTGTTGATGTTGTTGTCGTTGTCGTCAATGTTGTTGAAGTTGTACGTTGTTGTTGAATAAGTTGTTGAGTCCATGCATATTCATATTAAGTTGGGGGCTAATGCCCTGTTGAATGTTTAATCATTCATACCACGTTGATTTGAGAGCCTATGCTTTACATGTTGATTTAAGAGTTGATGCTCTACACGTTGATTTGAGAGCCTATGCTATACACGTTGAATTGAGAGTCTATGCTCTAACACATTGATTGGTACCACATGCATACTGCATAGTCTAGTTGTTGTTGTGTCATTGCATTGTCGCGTAGTCGTCGTCGTCGAGTTGTTGTCGTTGTTTTAATGTCAAGCAGAAATAATTGAAGAAATATGTGAAGTATTATTGTTGTTAGATGTTGTTGTTTATATTGTTAAAATTCTGTTGATGAATTATATGCTTATTATTATTGAATGTGAATCTCACCCCTTCTGTTTGAATGTTGCCTCTACGTGGGTAACGTGCAGATAACTAGGATTAGCTGCTGATGTGAGTTGACTCTCGCATGCGTCGTCTTAGGGTCACTCTGATACGTAACGGGATGGGGATATTTGTTTTGTTTTCCATTGTTACGTATTATTTATGAACTATGTTGTCGAACTATTTGAACTAGGATTTTCATTAAAGTTGTTTATGTTGAGGCCGTAGTGCCAAAGTTGTTGAATAAAGAACTAATTTTCCGCTGTGATGTAATTGAATTTTGAGAAGGTCGTTTTAATAAATAGTAACTTTACTCTATTTATACTTTAACATAGTGTGACATTCCGTTTTACGTTGAATACTCTGATTTATATGTATTATTTACATTGTTGGGAAAACGGGGTGTTACAACCATCAAGAAGGTACTTCTCAAGTGAATGTGTAAATTTCACTGATGAAGGGGAACCTCAAGGCTTCATGGAAGCCATAAAGACAACCAATAAGGAAAAATGGATGCAATCCATGGAAAAAGAGATGCAATCCCTAAAGAAGAACAAGACATATGACCCAGTAAAATTACCAGATGAAAAGAGGGCATTGAAAAATAAATGGGTGTTCAAACTGAAGTCTGAAGAGAACAACCCGAACCCAGGTACAAAGAATGAATTGTCGTGACGGGTTGCCTTCAAAAGAAAGGCATTGATTTTGAAGAAATATTCTCACCGATGGTGAACATGACATCCATTAGAGCAATCTTTAACCTAGATGCAAAATTAGACTTAGACATATAACAACTTGATGTTAAAACGACATTCTTGCACAGAGACCTAGAGGAAGAAATCTATATGGAGCAACCTGAAGGTTTCATTGAACCAGGCATAGAACACCTTGTGTGTCACTTGAAGAAAAGTTTGTACGGCTTAAAGCAGACTCCACTTCGTGTTTGTGACCCAACACAACTTCACAAAGACGTCAATAGACCATTGCGTGTTTGTGAATAACTATGCAAATGGAAAATCCATCAAACTTTTATTGTATGTTGATGATATGCTTATTGTTGGAAAAGAGAAGGCAAAGATGGATGCTCTCAAGAAAGTACTGAGAAAATCTTTTGCTATGAATGATTTGGGTGCAGTGAAGAAGATTCTTGGAATGAACATCATTACAGATCGTTCGAAAATAATGTTATGGATGTCTTAAGAAGATTATATCAAGAATGTTCTTGAAAGGTTCAACATGGATAATACAAAACATTTGCATGTTCCACCACCTGGTCAAGTGAAACTTAGTATAATAGAGTTTAAATATTTATTATACTCAAAAAAAATTAATAAGATATGTTTCGTATAAATTTTTTAAAAGAGTTCAAAGAGTTCAAAAATGGAATTTTACCATTTTAAATAAAAAAAATTATTAAGATTTTATCAACAATAGAACAAACAACAATCCTTAAAAAATAGAACAAACAACATTTGAACTCGGTCCATATTGTTAGATCAAAACTGTGACATATTTGAGCAACAAAAATGCTTATTCAAATAAGGTGTTTTAGCAAGATGAGAAAATAGAAAAAAAAATAAAACAGTAAAACTGAAAGAAAAGGATAGGGAGAGTATACTTGCAATGTGAATCTCATTAATAAGTGAATGTACACATTAAAAAACCTATATATAGGCAAAAACTAATACTTGCTTGTAGCACAAACAACCTCACAAACTAACTAGTTTTGTAACAAATTCCTAACTAACTTCGGTGGCAGTTATGAATTACTCCCTCCGTTCCTTTTTAAGTGTCTTTTAGGGTGAATTTTCCGTTTCTATTTAACTGTCGTTTTGGTATTTTAAGGGTATGATTTGTCAATTATACCATTTGTCAATTATTCTTATATTTTTCAATAAAACTAATTAATACTGTATATTTGAAAACTAAAGTTTGTTTTAAAACAAAATTTGTTTCTTGTCATCTTCAAATTTAAACAAAATTTTGTTACCTATGATAATAGTTCCATGAAGAGTTAAAATTCTATAAATAACATGTGTAGCACTTGTTAAAAAATTTCAAGAGATATGCACAATATTTAGAAAATTGAAAATTGTTTGTAATGAGAGAGAGATAAAGCGCATAAAAATATAGGAATTTGTTGGAGAAAAAGAGTAGTAACTAAAAATTGTTTGTTACATATTAAATTTATTGGAAAGATAAAATTTGTGCAAAAAAATAGGAAATTATTAGTAGATTAAATTGAGGGTATAATAGAAAAAAAGTGTGCAAGAATACACTTTGCTATTTTTGTGTTAAAGTTCTAAAACGACACTTGAAAAGGAACGGATTGAGTAACTCTCAACACATATTAGGTTACACTTTCTTTATATATATTATATATATATATATATATATATATATATATATATATATATACACTGTATATAAAGAAAATTATCCCTTTCAGCACTTTTGAGTTAGATTTTTCTTTCCAAAAATACCCTTAATTTTAAATACAAATAACACATGTAACAAAGAGATAAGAATAAGTTTAATTTAAATATTAAAACAAATGTAACAAACGTGAGCAAAAAGTAATGTTAAAAATTGAACTTTAAATGCTCTAAAAAAAAGATTAGTAACAAACGTGAGTAAAAAATAATGTTAAAGATTGGACTTTAAATCCTCTAAAAAAAATATTAGTAAAAAACGTGAGAAAAAAATAATGTTAAAGATTGAACTTTAAATCCTCTAAAAAAAGATTAGTAACATACGTGAGCAAAAAATAATGTTAAAGATTGGACTTTAAATCCTCTAAAACAAAATATTAGTAACAAACGTGAGCCAAAAATAATGTTAAACATTGAACTTTAAATCCACTAAAAAAAATTAGTAACAAACGTGAGCAAACAATAATGTTAAATATTTGACTTTAAATCCTCTAAAATCCAGGAGAAGAACATAATTTGTTGTCATTTGACGAGGTTGAAGGGGATACTCATAACTTATATCAACAAGAATTTTTAAACTCAATTGCACAAGTAAGTATCCCACCACCTATTTTAAAGGTAAAAAAAGGTGCACCTTTAATGTTGTTGTGAAACATAGACCCTAGATATGACCTATGTAATGGAACACGATTTTTATGTCGTGATTTATTTAAGAATATGTTGGATGTGGAAATCCTAACAGGAAGCAATGCTGAAAAAAGAGCATTCTTGCCTAGATATAAATTAAAAACAAATGCGAGTTCAGGACTTCCATTTATTCTTAGTAGAAAACAGTTTTCCGTTACACTAATTTTTTCTATTACCATAAATAAGTCACAAGGGCAGACCATTTCCAATGTCGGAATCTATCTTCCACTGCATGTTTTCAGCCATGATCAATTATACGTAGCTTTATCAAGAGGAGTTTCTCAAAATTCAACAAAAATTCTCATTAAAGAAGGGAAAATAGAAGGAGAAGATGGAGACTTTACGAAAAATGTAGTTTTTAAAGATATTCTTTTATCGCAATCATAATAATGTTTCTTTTACATAACATGTCATTTATACATTTATGTTATGATGTTACTAATTACTATTAGAATAAACAATAAATGATCATTATTTTATTTTTATTTTATATGTAGACAAACTAAAATATGTTGAGTTCATAAATAATTTTGTTATATCCCTTGACAATATTTTGTTTATAAATCAATATATCAATAATTTTCATTAATATTTTAAAATTTTAAAATTTTAATCAAAATTATACAAACAAACATAATAAAATAATGACATGTGTTCCTTCAAAAAAAAGAATAATGACATGCGTTAGCGTAGTAGCAAGAGCGGACAGACGGGCACGATAGTGCCCGTCTTTCCGCTAGTCTATACTACATATAAAGAAAACTACCCTTTTCAGCACTTTTGGATTATATTTTTCTTTCCAAAAATACCCTCAATTTTCAATACAAATAACACATGAAAGAAATAGATAAGAATAAATTTAAATATTAAAATAAAAACGTAACAACACACAAATATCCAAAAAATTTCCTTTATCATTGAAAAAGTGTAACAAACTAGATTAGTGTATGTATACTTACTTTTTCACTATCCCAATTATACTCTTAAACAACAACTTTTCTATAATAAAGATTGTTGTTAGTGTCATAAAGAAAAGAATTTATATTATATTTTTTTGTTATATCGTTGGTTTCATTGAAATAGATAATCATGATTAGGTTTATTTGTTATAATTTGAAAGCAATAAACATTAATGTTTTTACTTTTAATCAAAATTAAAATTTCATAAAATAACACAGCTCATAATTTTCAAACGTTGACGCAATAAAAAGAGCGGAAAAACGTACCCGTCTTTTCGCCAGTACTTATAAGTTTTGTCAATCAAATTTTTTTTCTTTTTTTGTCTCAATCACTAAAAGTGTTGGAGACAAACCGAAAAACAAAGAAAACTAAGATTTTAGGTCTATGAAGAAAAGTTACACCCAACGAAACCAACAATCCATCTCTACTCTATCTCTACAAATCATTTAATTTGCTCATATGTTTGTTATAGTATTCATTTTTTTTGCACGCACATGAAACATGGATATAATTTTTTTTCCTTAATACAACATACACCACAATAATTCACAACATAAATTATTGAGGCTTCCGTCAAAGAATTATAAATTAATCATTTTCCGGTCCTAACAAAAGATTATAATCTTTTTTGCTGTACACAAGATTGTATATAATCAACAATAGTCAAAGAAAGAACAACTCAGATCAGGAAACAAACAATATATACCAGATGTACTTTATATCTTTCACATTTCAAAATAATTTAATTTGTTTATCTGTTTGTCATTATTCAAATCTTGCACACATATAAACCATGCATGGTAATTATTTTTCTTTCAAAACAGCATACGATTTAATTAACAACATAAAATAATAAGGATTCCGAAAAAAAAGTTATCAATTTTGCTTTTTCATAACACAAGATATAATATTTTTTGGTGCACACAAAAGATTGATTTGATTTTGTATAATAATATTTTTGATACAAAAAAATCATGTAATCTTATAGTCAAGAAAGATAGCCTCTGAACGACGTTAAGGTTTTAAATATCCATCCATGTCGCACGGGGTGTTTATAGTAATACCAAAATAATCACCAGATTGGATTTTTTTTTCCAACCTTTCTCTTAATTGCTCTTCTCTCATTTAAAATAGCTCAATATATGTTTGAGAATAACCTACGTGAATTAACTCACGTTAAAAAAAATAATTCACAGGACTTAAGTCCTGCTACTACTGGTTAAAGTTACATGTCTATGCTTCTAGATAAGAAGTCCATTTTGGCATTAATAACAAACTTCACTCTAATATTTTTTTTAAAAACTCGGTATCCGATCCAAAAATCGACTAATCCGAGGGGACCAATCCCACCGTCCACTTGCGGGGCCCCGCAAAGCTCTGTATGGATTTACCCATCGAAATTGACACAAGAGGAAATCGAACCTGAAATCTTGAGAGAAACACACTCCAAGATCCCAAGCCAACCACCAAGCCAACCACAAATGGATTAACTTCACTTTAATATTAATTTCTCATTTGTACCATACAAGCAATTGTATAATATTATTTTATTAAAAACTCTCATATTTGGTTGTGGGATTGTAGTTGTGGAAATGTGTAAGTTGATTACGTTGGTATATCAATTTAAAAGAGTGATAATTAATTTCAATAGGTAGCAAAGACCGATTAGCATGATTTCCATTTCCAATAATTGGGACGGTCTCATATCAAAATATTGATCTTCTCTGTTCTATAATTTACCAATTGGTCTTTGTTGGCAGCGGGACTTAAGCCCCGTGGGAATTTTTTTTCTTTCAATGTGAGTTAACTTACATTGGTTATTATCGAACGTAACTTAATTCACGTTGGTATTAGATCAAAATGACGTAAGTTATGTGGAAGATATTTTAGTCTGTTTGTATGAGAGTAAACAATTTTATATGAGAGAAGAGCAAATTTTTTCTCTTAAAGTGGGTTTCATTCTCTCATATCTCCTCTATGCTCCTCTTCCTTTCTATAAAATTCCAATTTTCACATTCAAACTCTTTTAATTATTTCTCTTTGCATTTTTTCAAACACTGTTTCGTGTGAATTTTTTAAAAGAGTCCAAAACTGCCCGTAAAAAAAAGTACAAAAGTGGAATTTTACCATTTAAATAAAAAAATTGTTAAGATTTTACTAACAATTAACAATAGAACAAACAAAAATCCTTAAAAAAAAACAGAACGAACAACATTTGAACTTGGTCCATATTAGGTTACACTTTCTTTATACCTTATAATTTTTGTCTATCAACTATTTTTTTTGCCTAAAATGAAAGGGTGATCAATATGAACCCGATTTAAAAGTGAAGATTAATATTTTTAGTATAACTTTAGTATGTGTATTGATGGCCGTTGAACATGGCTTATGTTAATCATCCATCTCGTTTGGAAATAAATGGAAAGGTTGTTTTGAGGTTCGATTCCCACTTGATCCTGCCAGACTTGTGATCTCGGATGGTGGTGTTGAATGACCTATGAGTGGAGGAGCTTCGTTGGAAGTCTCCTTCTTGGACAACGAGGGGTGATACCTGTAAAAATACTTCTACGCTCAAGTCAATAAACACCTTATATCTATTAGGTAATTTTAGGGTAAAATTTATATGTACTTGAACCTTTAAAATGAGCTGAAAAGTGAGAAAAAACAGCACTACACACATACCCCACACCCTCCACCTGAACACCTTCAACAAGAATAGAAGAGATAGAATTACCACGACGCCGAATAAGCATGACTCTACGAAAAAAATTTGAATTCGCATCCCCTTTTCTAAGTCAAGTTAATTGAGATTGCTGTCAACAAATACTAGTGTTAATATGAAATAAATAAAATAATTCAGTAGTGAGGCAATGTAACTCCTCCACCGCATCCTCTAATAACAACAAATTCTCCCCTTTGCAGTCCAACAAAGAAATACGCTCCTTCAAAAGTAAGATTCATTCTGGTAAGTTTTTAGTATGATTATGATGCCAAAGTTTGAGAGCGAATTTAATCTTTTTAACATTTTCCTTAATAACAAAATCTCCCCACCCCTCGTAAATTTCCTCCATCAATTACACACAAACTATTTAAAACTAGGAATATCTGCCCAACATTTCAACATACAATACGACATTAGACCCCAATTTTCGTCATCAACTTAAGAACTATAGGACAATGATCAGACAAACCTCTAATCTGAGCCACCAGAATGGAATTAGGCCCATGTCAAACACCAATTTTTAGACAACAAAAACCTTTTGAGGGAACTCATAGATTGACCATCTCCCATATACCACGTGAACCTCGAACCACCCAGTGGAAGATCTAACAAAGAATTGTCAACTATAAACTGGTTAAAAAGGAGAACAATCCAACATCCAAAGTGTTGCCCTCACACCTCTCCTATCATCCAAGCCACGAACAACATTGAAATCACCACAAACACATAACTTCTTTTCCACATAATTACCAAACTGCATGGTTGACCTACCCACAACAATTTCTTTGCTGCTCCATCACAAGGTGCATAATCATTGGCTTGAAAAAACTCATCATTACTTTCAACAAACCTACCATGAATCAAAAGAACGTGATCTAAGGATAAATATGACGAAACCTCCACCTCAAAACAATCACAAATAGTCAACAAACCACTCGATGCACCAACTGAAGGACGAAAAGAATAACCATGAGGTGTTCCACCTCAAATAAAGGAACATAATCATCAAGAGAAGATAACTTTTTTTCTTAAATACATAAAATATACGACTCCTTTTCACCCACCAACTTACACACCTCATTCCTCTTCTCAAAACCCCCCCAACCCCCTCAAATTCCAAGAAATAGTCTTCATAAATTTGGAATAAATATGAACATCTTCAATTTGTTTGATTTCTCATAAAAAGAGGTAAGGTTAGAAAAACAAATTTCTCTAAATCTGAACCTATTAGGAATATGAGAAGAGGCCTATCTAAATTAAAAAGTAAACGTTCCTTATGCAACATAATTGGTCATGTTTAAACAGAGCGCTTTCTTATAGAAATAGAGTTAAAAAGACTAACATTAAGGACCAAACTCATCATGGGAAGCTAATAATCCTCTAACGCAAAATGAAGGTCTATTCTCCAAATGCAAGGCAAAAACCTTTGTATTTTGACAATGGTTGTTCCAGACACATAGCTGGTGATGAGACGAGATTCTTATCTTTTAAGAAGGAGACTGGAGGGTCTGTCACTTTTGGAAACAATGAAACATAACTAGTTAAGAATTAGTAAAATTTGCTACAATGGTTTGAAAGTTACCATTAAACCCAACATTCGTGAGATGAAACAAGCACCTTGTTGAAAACTCTTTTTACTAAATGAGAAGGCAAAACATTTACGTTACATTCTTATATGAACTACGAGCTGAATCATGCTTCTTATCTCTTGAAAAAAATAAGCGGATTTGACACAAAGGGGTGATTATTACAAGACTATTTAAACTTGATTGGTTAGAGGTATTCTTAAGATCAATTTTGATAAGGATAATATTTGTGAAACATGTGTTAAAAACGAACACGTTAAAAATATTTTTCAAAACAAAGATTTTGTTTTAACCAAAAGACCTTTAGAACTGCTTCATATTTGATATCTTTGGTCTTATCAAAATTTATAGTCTTGGAGGAAAGAAATATGGTTTTGTCATAGTTAACGACTACTCCAAATTCACATGGGTTCTTTTCTTAAAACAAAAGGAGGAATAATTTATTGATTTTCAAAATTTTTAGAAAAGAGTTCAAGTTGAGGAAGATTTAAAAATTATATGAATAAGGAGTGATCATAATTTGAAAGTGAATCTTTCAAGAAATTCTTTGATGAGAATGGAATCCCTCATAATTTTTCATGTCGAAGAAATCCTCAACAAAAAGGAGTTGTTGAGAGAAAAACTAGAACATTGTAAGAAATGACCAGAACACTTTTGGATGAAGCCAATGTAAAAAATACTCTTAGGTTGAGCTCAATGACACTTCATTATATATTTTGAACAAATTTTCAGTAAGAAAGATTGTGAGCATTATATATGTGATATAAATTAAACAATAGACTCTCTTAACAGAAGCTTTGAGCATTATAGAACATATGAATATATTTTAATTTAGTATTGAAAGTTTTGAATAGTCATTTATTGATAATAATTTAGAATTATTTGACAGTATCTTCAAGCTCACCTCAACAAAGATGTTTTAAGTGTTTAATCAAAAATAAAACTTTGTCATATTCAGCTCCTTATATTTAATTATTTTCCAAATCCATGCAAAATTTATAAAATATGCTAAATTATAATTATGTTCCCTTAAATTACTTTTAGGTTTTACTTTGATCCCATGAACTATTTATGATTCATTTTACTCCATCAAGTTAGAAACACATATTCTCGTTGGATCTTTATTTAAGTTCGTTTAATGTTCGCCTTGTGTTAAATTCATGTATGATTATTATTTAGCCTCGCATGAAATATGTACATGTAATATCGTAAATATAAGAGAGGTGACTCTTAATCTTAACACTTTTAAACTTATGGATTGATATATGGTGCCAAGGTCACTTATGGGTCGTTGAACGTTTAGCTCGTAGAAAATTGAACATAGCTCGATGAGATATTGCGATCCCGCTCTTACGTATTCCCATGTGCAATGGAAAACTCAAAGCTACGTAGTTAGAAGGATATATATATAGGCAAAGCCACCCTATATTAAAACTTCCCTATGCCCCTTGGATACAAGGATCCAATACACCAAGATCCACTCTCGAAAGAGTGTTGGAAACATCAACGAGCTAGAATTTGCTGTACACACATTGAACATAGCTGAAAAACACCTATAAAACACCTATCAACGAGCTAGAATTTGCTGTACACACATTTCAGTATTTTATAGGTGTTTTTCAGCCATGTTCAATGTGTGTACAGCAAATTCTAGCTCGTTGATGTTTCCAACACTCTTTCGAGAGTAGATCTTGGTGTATTGGATCCTTGTATCCAAGGGGCATAGGGTAGTTTTAATATAGGGTGGCTTTGCCTATATATATATATATATATATATAAAAGTTATTGTAATTTTATCTAACCGGATATTGTTTTATCCATTCCTCTGACACATACACAAGCGGGATCGCAATATCTCATCGAGCACCCCAAATAAAATATATTTTTCTTGTTTTAATAATATAGAAATAAGAAACCAGCATATAGGCAGATAACCTAAACCTTTTATAGTAAGCGAATCTTCCCCCTAAATGGTTCCCATTGAGTACAACAGATGCGAGGGATGCTAACACCTTCCTCTCGCATAACCAACTTCCGAACCCATCTCATGGTTCACAGACCATGTTCACCCAATGTTTTATCGATATTTTCCTTTCCCTCTTTTGGGATAAATAAAGTTCGGCGGTGACTCTGTTATCGTTTCAAGTGTTTACACTCATGGCCAATTCTTTTTTTCGCACCGCGAAAGGTATATTCAATGGAGATATTATGAAAATACCAACTCCGGTACCATTTTTATGGCTAGAGCCATCAAAATTCAAAGTCCAATGCTTATTTTCCACATAGCCTTAGTTTTATTTTGATTAATTTCAATACCGTTTTGTGCATAACAAAACCTAAGAAGTCACTCGCACATACACCAAAGGCACATTTCAGTCGATTCATTTTCAATCCATATTTTCTCATTCTTTCAAATGATAGTCGAAGGTGTTCTAAATGATCATTTTCCGACGAAGACTTTACAACAATATCATCAATGTAAATCTGCATAAATTTATCAATAAAATCATGAAACGTTGAATTTATTGCTCTTTGGTATGTAGCGCCAGAATTCTTTAGGCTGAAAGGCATTACTACCCATTCGTACGTGCCTAAAGCTCCTGGACATCGAAATGATGTTTTTGACACATCTTCTTTAGCGATGAAGATTTGATTGTAACTAGAATAGCCATCGAGCGTACTCAAGTATTCAAATCATGCTGCAGAATCAACTAGCATTTCTTCCGTTGGCATAGGATATTCATCCTTAGGTGTAGCATTGTTCAGGTCTCTGAAGTCTATACAAACTCTAAGAGTTCCATTTTTCTTAATTACAGGAACAATGTTTGCTAACCATTCAACATACCTTGCAGTTCTAATGAAGTTGCTTTTGAGGAGTCTTTCAATTTCCTCTTTAATCTTTGACATGATCTACGGTGCAAACCTTCTTGGAAGTCGTTTTACTGGTTTCTTATCTGGTCGAATTGGTAACTTTAATTCTACCACATTCCTGCTTAATCCAAGCATTTCATTATAATCCCAAGTAAAACAGTCTTTGTACTTCTTTAGAAGTGCAACTATTTGAACCTTAAATTCTGGGCCAATTTTAGAACTTATGTAAGTTGGCCTTTTAATTGATCCACCTCCCAAATCAATTTCTTCCAAAGGATCTCTAGCTTGGATCTTTTTGGTTTAAAGAGAATGATATTTCTCAAAACCTAAAGGTTCATCATCAAAAATGCACTCAAGATTTTGGTCTTTGATGAGTCAATAAATTAGTGTTTTTAATATGTTATTTGAGTCTATTTTATTTAGATTTGATTTAGTTTTATTTAAATATTATTTCCTTTTTAGAATTATTTTACTTCAATTGCAAATTATTATATTTCAGGAACAAATGTCTAAAGATTTAGTCTTGGAGCAAAAGAAAGAGGATTAGGAGCTGATTCGGGATGAAAATACAAAATATGGGACAAAAATATGTCACTCCCAAAGTCAGAGACTTGGCACGGCCCGTGCCACCAGCAGCACGGCCGTGCCAACCTTCAAAGCCCACTTTTGCAGCTTCTGCTTCATGGACAAGCTAGCTATTAGTTTACTTCTGACCTAAAAGCCCGTGGTTTCTTGTGGAATATTCTAGTGTTATATTTATTAGGGCTTAAGTCATTGTAAACTATAAATAGAGTAGCTAGCTATCACAACAATTCATCTTTTGTTCTTGGAATTCAATAGTAACAATTTTCTTTCTTAATAAAAGTTCTTCTTTTACTTTCTTGTTATTTATTTTATGTTCTTCTTCTCCTCTTCTATGGCTACGATGATCATGAGTGAGTAGACCTTTCTTGTCTTCGGATTGTTGGATAAGTCTAATGACGTAATCCTAATCAAACCAAGCCATAAACCCTAATCTTATATAAATCTACTTTCTAATCTAATTCACCGTTTTTATAATGAGTTAACAAATGCCAAACTCATAATGCGAAAGCGGAGAGTTAGTATTTATTAATTCATCATCTCAAATATCAATTCATAATGCGAAAGCGGAGCTTTGATATTGGAACAAGTGAATTAAGACAAGGGTTGCGAAACATGAGAATAGTCTAGCAAACCTTGAGACATATAAAGTTTCGTTCTTCAAGGATTCTAATAGC
>Ga0228711_1005979_pt1 | contig 18319 bp, 11 predicted proteins | sample MedpolnodulmetaG_2_FD_177996 | JGI IMG/M metagenome (GOLD analysis project Ga0228711, IMG submission 177996) | Root nodule microbial communities from Medicago polymorpha collected in Santa Monica, California, United States - brown nodules | ecosystem: Host-associated > Plants > Roots > Nodule...
TTTTAATTTTAATTTTATTTTAACAAGATCCGAGTTTTCTTTTAATTTCCAAAATCAATTTTTTGTTTTTAAAAAAATACATTTACACACGTGGCAAACATTAAATGAAGACACGTCATCAAAATCAGACACATCATCACTAAAACACATGAGGGGCCTTCAAATCAGAAAGGGGGAAAATGATGGGGTGCAAAATCGCTCGTTTAAAAACATAGGGTGCAAAATCGCACAATTGACAAAAGATAGGGGTGAAAAGTGCAATTAAGCCTAGTTTCTTATTATCAACTTCAAACCATGATAAACACCAAAGAGCTCAAAAAAAAAGTGCATCCCCTGTCCCTCATTAGAAGAGAAACTCGTCATCTAATCACCCTTGTTCTCACGAAGTAAACTTCCAGAGTTAATGTCACCAGAGGCACCACAACTTCCATCAATATTCAACTAATTTTTTTTGGTTAAATAACTTAGTGGTTATAAATCATCTCTTAAGATGAATAAGTGGAGTGCCCGCGGTTTGAACTTTGGCCCAACATATTAATGCAATGTCCTAACCGATTGAGTTAAGTTAATGAGGACAACTTAACTACATTTCTTTATATGTGTGAAAATGTCAAAACGACTTGTGATAAAATACGAATGGAGTATCACGCTAATCGATCTCAACTGATAGGTGATTGAAATTTAGGCAGTGGAACATCCAAACTGATGAAAGACTAGCCGATTGTCGCAACATGTGAGGGAGACAAGATGATTTTTTTTCTTCTCAAACCCACTAAGTGAGCATTTGCGTCGTAATGGCCTCATACTTGGTCAAAATAAAGTGGGACTGGACGACGACACACGCAACTCATGTTCCTTGTTTGTAGCCCTACTAGCATCAAATAAGGATGAGGGGAAGAAGCACATTTGTAGTAGAGTTGTGCACCAAATACATTGTCAACAAGTTATGCTGTGAATGAGTAGACTCAAAGCCGAACGTGAAGTGCCACGATCCCATGAATGAGGGAAACATACTACCCGCAAAACTAGTCGAACAAAGGCTTAGGTAACAAATGCTCTCTCATCACCATATACCATACATTTGGTTACTAAACATAGTTTTTGTTATAAAAACTAAGTTCATAACTCTAATTAGTCGCATCAAACCAATCAATAAATATTATTTCTCTTTTTTTTTTTTTATCATTTTACTTTTATCTTTATTTTATGTATATAGTTAGGTTTTTTAATCTCCTACTGAACACATCATGGAATGAAACGTTCAAAACAATCCTTAACAAATTAAGGGTCACTTGTAAAGTTGATGAAATACGTCGTTTTAATCCCTTGAATGTATACAAATTTTTCAATTTAATATTTGACATTGTAATATCAAGGACAAAATTGATGAACTTTGTATACTTCATGAGTTATTTTTAACATAGGTCTTGTTAACCAGTGCCCCAAGGCAATGGTTAATGAATCCAAAAGTAAAAGTTTTGTCTTAAAAATGTAAGATGTTACATTTGACTAAGTAATAATTATACTACTTTTTATTAAAAACTTACTTGTTTTAGTCGCATAACCAATGTCCTTGAGGCACTGGTTAACATTCTCCTTTTAATATTTACATAGTTTATAGCCTAAATTAAAGAGAAGAGAGTACCAATAGTTAGAGATCTCTTTAAAATTTTTAAAAATATTTCTTAATTTTCTATTTTTAATTAATTATTGGGTTTTAAACTAGGGGTTTTAGTAACAAAAAAAAACGGGGTTTAGGTGTCCTAGGAGGAACTGAACAGATGTTGCGTTCCTTTTCATCTTCACTTCACAGACTTTCTCTTTTCATGGCTTCCGAAAAAACTCAACGTCTCCATCAAAGTATGTAAAACTCTCTCTCTCTCTCTCTCTCTCTATTTAGTTACAGTAATTAATACTTATTATTTTTTGATTTTGGGTTTTCAACAGTTACAGGAAGCAACTTCCAGAACACATCAAAGAGACCAAAAACAATGTCCATTGCTACTGACACCGCCACTGCCACAGATTCTGCTATGAAGGAACCATTTACCAAATACACTGAATATCTCAACAACCTTGTAATGTTTCTTATCTTCAATTTTAAATTTTCCAGCTTTTAATATTCATTGCATGAATGTGAGTTCATTTTGGAAATCAGTGAAGAAATTAGCTCATGGGTTATTGTTTTGATATCTAAAGATTTGATTTTTATTAGCTTTTTTATTTGGGCTGTGGGAGTAGAAAGGTTTTGAGAAATGGTTATTCTCATTTAGGTTTTTAATTAGTTTTAGATCCTTGTTTCAATGGTACCAATTTTATTATGCTTCCGCGTTGCAAAAGGCGATAACTGACCACACTTTGGCCATATTTGGATAAACAACTTATGACAATAGCACAAGCACTGAAACACTTCTCGTGATAAGTGCTTATGTATAAGCTATTTCTATAGCAAAAGATAAAATAAAGTTACAATATTTTTTGCGTAAGTTGTTTTTATAAGCTGCTTTGGGGAATTTACGAACATAAGTTGATAATAGCTTATGAACAATGTCACAACTTGTTTTCATAAGCTCTCCCAAGCAGTCTGACAAAACTTATGCCAGCAAATAAGCTCAAATAAGTTAATCCAAACAGGCCCTTTGTACTAAATTATGTATTGTGGAACAATAGTGGTTTGTTAATATTCTACTATAATGCCATAATAACTGATATTTTACTACATTTGGAGAGCACATGGGGTACTTGCAATGAATACTCTGACGCTTAAGTAAGAAGCTATTTTAGCAGGGTAAAAGTTATACATAGATGATTAGACGTACCTTTTCCTCTATAATGTACAGTTATTTAGAAGATATGCTGATGCTCGTGTCACGTGCATGTTGCCATGAGACATTCCTCTAGTAATTTGTTAGGATTGACTGAAATTCTAACAAAGGAAGAATCTGAAACCCATTAGAGAAAGGATTTAGATCTCTTGACTTTGGAGGTATGACTCAGATGCATGGTGTCTATTTTGAAATGCCTTTTGGTTGTTGATTAGGGTAACTCGGGAAAAACTGAAAGATGGTTAACATTGATTGATTAGTGTATATGGAATGGAAATATTGAGATCTTAAACCTTTTGGCCGTATATTTTTGTTCCTTCTGTCAGCTTTTGTCCGTTTGCTACTTTGTCCATACTAAAGTACTAGTATAATGAAGTGGAAGGCTTTATCTGAGAGAATCCCCATCTCCCTCTCACCTCAAATTTTATTTTACTGTATTGTTCTACTTTATGAGAGTAGTGGATTAGTCAATCATCTAAGATTTTATAGCAGAATGATTTGAAGCGTACTGCATACTGCCCCTTCATATAACAAATTTGATTCACTGATAATATTTCGAAACTGACTTTACAATAATTTGAAATTGAATGCTTTGAAGTATATCGATATTGGATAAGCTATGAATATCCTGTATAGTCATTCCCTATACAATATGACTGCATACCATTCAATGCTATTGACTGTTATTTTGTGACTTTGTTAACCTGTATTTGTAGAACGATAAACGGGAAAGAGTGGTCAAAGCAAGTCGAGATATAACAATGAATAGCAAAAAGGTCATATTTCAAGTGCACAGGTTTCCTACCACTTTTACATCTCACTCTCTTCATGCTTGAGCCTGTGTGTGTTGTTGGATCTGTAACTGCTTAGTGTGCTAACTTGGATCAGCTGAATATTTTTCAATTACACTTTCCATGGGTTTCTCATGAATTAGTTTGTCTTCCTTGCTTTATTTGTTCTTTAATTTCCCTCGCATTGAGAATTTAAACTTGTCCTCCCTCTCCCCCTACCCCTCTCCCTTTTGAATATGAAAATGAAATGAGTCAGAAGACCTTGCTATCTTAATGAATTCTTTTTCCATAACAAAGGATGAAATATGATTCCAAGTATTACTCCCAATGTTTAATGATATACTGTTACATGTGATCATTATCTTCTTGGTCTTACCGGCATACTATTTTCTAATATTTTTAACAAGGATGAGTAAATACAACAAAGATGAAGTACTTGAGAAAGCAGAAAAGGATTTAGCTGCTGTGACAAACCAGCACGTGTCTCGGCTAGTCAAAGAATTGCAGGGAACTGATTTTTGGAAGCTAAGACGAGCCTACTCACCCGGGGTATACTTTCAGTTACTTCTTCGTTTCATTGTTTAAGATCAGATACATTTTATCTGATATACTTGTTGTGGGTGTTTGCAGATACAGGAGTATGTCGAAGCAGCTACTTTCTGTAGTTTCTGTAAAAACGGAACACTTTTGAAGCTTGATGAGATAAATAATACATTGTTACCGCTTAGTGATCCTTCTCTTCAGCCTCTGCAGATAAACATCCTTGACTATCTATTAGGGGTATTTCTTTCCCCCTTTTATTGTTATCTTAGTGTTCTATTCATGTCGTCGAGTAGTAGATATAACATTTAACAAGGGCCATATCAATGGATTCTTAAGTGCTTGATTTGTTGTGACAATCTCTATAATTCTGTTTGCTTTTATTTTTCCTTTGGTCATCTCTATATTAAGACGAAACAAGCGTTCAACTTAATAATTATGCTTCTCCTCCTATTGTTCTCAATATTACAGCTTGCAGATTTGACCGGAGAGCTGATGCGCTTGGCTATTGGTAGGATATCAGATGGTGAACTTGAATTTGCTGAGAAAATATGCAGCTTTGCGCGTGATATATATAGGGAGCTTACGCTCGTCGTGCCACATATGGATGACAGTTCTGATATGAAAACAAAGATGGAAACCATGCTCCAAAGTGTCATGAAAATAGAGAATGGTAATGTATTGGTTTTCAACTTTCTCTTTGTAATACTAATTTTTCTATCTAAAATTGACACGCCTGAATATCTTAATCGAGGTATGAATAGGAGTCTTGTGACTGATCAGAAAAACATATCATATTGTCTTCCATTGAATATAATTATACTCTACCGCCCGTTCCTTCTTATTTGTTGTTTTAAGGGTATTTTGCACATACCGAGACAACCAGTAAATTTTGTTACTTCTGATGGAATTGTGACTTTTTTCTATAATACCCTTGACTATTTATTATCTTATTCTACTTATTTCTCTTATTTTCCTGATAAAACCCTGTGCAAAATTAATAGAAATGTTGATATTAATGAGTTTGGATTTGTATAAAAAACTCAATATGGAATAACAATTTTAACTCTTCCCACCCTAATAGAAAGTGAAGTGATCAGAGAGAATACTGTCCAACATATATACAGTTTTTGCACCAAATCTTGATAATAGATGTTGTTTGTTTAGCTTGCTTTAGTGTACATGTCAGAGGATCAGAGTATATACCACTTCTGGGATCAAATGATCCAAGTTCTTTCTTAGTGGGAGTTCCAGATATTGAACTATGAGGTATTTCATTATTCTCAGTTTGATTTTACTTTAGGACTCTTACTATTTCTTCCTTTCAAATAAATGAAAAGATTTTCTCTTATCCTGTACAGGTCATCAATTGGAAACAAAGAGAAATTTATGTAGATGAGTGATATTTACGGTGATTATTCGTGAAGATGACATGTACGGTTATCATTTTATTTTAAACTTTGAAGTTTGAACATATCACTTAATGTTGTCAAGCATGTACCAAGTCTTCTTTGAGAGAGATTAAAGATACTTTGGCATAAAAATATAACTATGCTACCATAGGAATATTTTGTTTTTGTTTTTAATCAGACGATAATGTAGTTATGTCCAAGCCTTGTTTTGATATGTAGACAGTTTTAACGGGATTAACAATGGATCAGCCATATCAAACATTTATTTTAGTGTTATTTTGTGTAACTGAAGTACAAGGCTGATTCTAGCTAGGACCACCTTTAGAAGTGGTTTATGGTGGATCATGAATGATAACCATTAGAAGAATATTATTTTTGCAGATTCATTGGAACTTGTAGTTGATTCCATAACCATTCCCATGTTTATTATAAGATTGAAGGAATTGAATGTTTATTAAGTACCAATGTTTTTGGCTGCTGTCATGTGCACCAAACAGCCAGATTATGGCTTGCTAGGGGATCATTCTGTCGGTTGTGTTGTGGAGTTGGTGCGGTTTCGTGTGGATGGAGTTTTTTGGTTTTTGCTAGCAGCTTTGGAGCCTTTTGCGGGTCTGCTACCTTGGGGTTTTTCTACTGGTTTTTTCTTTTGTGCAGCTCGGTTTATCCGATTGTGAGGCAGGGGTATTCTTTTGTCGGCGCTACCTTGGTGTGCTTTCGTTGTATACCTCTGCCTCATGATTTTTAGGGGTTGTAATTGTACCCCTTGTGGGATTTTGATTTTTTCTCTGTTTCAGTTCCGTGAGTGTGGTGTTTCTTTCACCTCTCGACGAAGAATAAAATTTGCCGTTTCAAAAATAAAATAAAATTAAGTACCAATGTTAAAAATTATAAACAAGTAATGTGTACATACACGAGAATCGGCACTCATATTGAGAGGAAAAATGAGATACTCATTTGATTTACATTTATTCTCAGGAATGTTATTCCTAGGCTTGAAACACACCTCAAAAATCTAGAAACTCAAACCATGTTTGGACAACTTATTTTCGGTCAGTGTTTAACAACTCAATCATTTCTGTTGTGATAAAAAATTTCCGATCTCCAACTTGTCCACAACGGAAAAAAGCTTTATTTTCAACACCGGATGATATTCTTCCGGTCTTATCAACTTCCAAGTTGCTCAGCTTCTCAAAACTACACAAATTTAATAAATCATCAACCACTTTCAATAGAGAATCCACAACCCAAAACCTCAGCAATCTTTTTCAAATAAAAACTAGGCTTCATTTTCACTTCTTCATATTTCAAAAACATCACCTTCTCTAGCTTTGCCAAACTCTCCTTCCAATATCCTAATACATGCTCCCAAAACAGTCCAAACAAGTACACCCCTCTACAAAATTTCTCAAATGACTCTTCTATTGAAAGTCTTTGTATACTTTGTGGCCTTACCTTGTTTGAGAAATGCCATAGTGAAGTAAAAATGTCTTTAGGATCTCTACACATGTACACTACCTTGCAGGTTGACTCTTTCACAGATTTTGGCAACAAAAGATGAGTAATGTGTGTGGAGAAGAGTCTCGGAAGGGATAATGAATTGAGGTTAGGAACAAAATCTTTGTCAAAGTAAAGGTCAATCTCCAAGAAGGGAACAAGATCATGAGGGTTGGAAGTGAGCAAAGGTGGTTGTTGTTATGATCAATATTTGGATATTTGTTACGGTTTAACAATGCAAACGTCAATGCTTTGAGCCAAGTGGTACCTGATTTAGGAGTGGTAACTAAGAGGATATATGTATCAAGGGCTTGAAAGTTCTTTTGACAAGATAAAACCTTGGAGAATCATTGTGGCAATCCAAAATCCTTGATATTGATGGGTGTGGGTTGTAATCCAGTCTTCTTCGGGTATCACCTTGCATTCTTGTCCTAAGTCATCATCTAGCATGTATTTGGCCACGAGAGAGTTTTCATCACATGATTTTGACATGGTGTAGGTGGGTAGTCAAGGCTTAAGATTGGAAGACTAGAAATACAAACGTTTGCTTCTGGTTGACTATGGTGCACATCCTATAAGTTTTTTTTTTTTGGTTACAAAAGTTGACCCCACAATTAAAGTGCTATTAGGTTGGTGCTAAATAAAGGAAGAATATCGAGTAAAATAAAAATAATAAAGGAAAGACCCATTAGGAATGCCTCAATACTTGGTTTGATGCACATGTTTTTCTAAAAACGAATCCAATATTTTTAAATTACTACTGGTATTAGTTAGCAATCCAATGTTATACAAAAACCAATTAGACTAAAAGTGAAAGTTAAGTTATCAATCCATATTCACATGTACCATGTGGAACTCATGATCTCCAACCCACTCATTGGAGTTGGAAACATGTTGGATCGAGTTAAACTTTGCAAAACTTAAGTTTGATCTGATAAAAATTTTAAGGCTTAGAATTAGTCTACTGCATGTCATAGATTTACTTTTAAGGTTGAGTGTGACATTAATACCCTAGCCATTACTAATTGTTCATTTTCTTTTGTCACTTAATTTCTTTCTCCTTTCTGTTTGATAGGAAAAAAGAGTAGCTTAGAAGATTTTTTTTTTTAAAAATGGCTGAAGTAGCTACTAGCTAGAATGGAAAATAGTTCAGAACTAGCAAATTATTATGACAAAATTGATTGAATGATCTCTTAGTTCGTCTTTTTTTTTTTTTGTTACAAAAGTAAACAAAGAAAAAGAAAAAACAGCAACAGAGAAAAAGAAAAAGCTAGCTCCTAATTTATCCGTCCTTAGCAGGGGAAGCAGATCCTCTGGAGGGGAAGAATGGATTGTCAATTCAACATCAGTCGAAGCTCCTAGCTTAGCCATAAAATCCGCACATTGATTACCTTCTCTAAGCGAGTGCTGAAGAGAGAAATTTCTTGATCCCAATATATCTTTGATGTTCTGAATGAGAACTGCATAAATATGAAACTGAGATGTGTCACCGTTGATGAGGTTTACTGCGAGAAGTGAATCAGAATAGCACGCCAATTCTTCAACACCTAAGCTTATAGCCAAATTGAGACCCTGATAAATTGCTTTCAGTTTTGCAAACAAAATGTCTTTGGAGCTATTGGTAAACCCTGAAAAACTTGACAGATGAGTGCTTGAATGATTGCGAAGAATTCCACCAAAACCTGAGCGAATTGGATCTCTGATACAACTGTCATCAACATTCAGAATGGTACAAACATGACTGCTGTTATTCCACCGAACTAACCTTGGATGGGGATTAGTGCTACTGACAGATTGCAGGAAGGAGCTTATATCATCCACAGACTTAATAATATTCATGTTGAGACAGGTTATTGACCAGGTTTCATTACCAAGACATATAAGGTTACGGTGTCTCCAAGTCCACCACAAGCCAGCAAGAAAAACAGTAGAGCGCGAGCCACTAGCTCCTTCTTTTATCCAGTCGCGCGACGAGGAAGAAGAGAAAAAAGTGCAAAACCAATTTTTTGCCAAATAATTCTGGAAAAACTACAATTGCGGACTTAGTGTAGGAAAGATTCCTCATGATCACCGCATCTGGGGCAGATAACTGAAGTAGCCATGTTCCTGTGGTTGAGCAAGGCTAGGGTGAGAACGACATTGTGACAAGCGAGCCGGACAAGAAACTTATATTTTTCCGAAACTTTTAACCTCCAAATCCAAGACCAAGAACCGTTGCTGCTATTATCAGCTTCAAGGTGGGAGAGTAACCAAAGGTAGCTGCTTTCTGTAGAGTAAACTCCGTTGTTATTATGAGGCCAAATATATGCATCATCAATGGATGCATTGAAACTGAGATGAAAATTGTTGATGAATATCATGTGGATATTTGCAATCGTCTTGTTCATTATACTTGTACTCACATGTGGATAAATATTGTTTTAAACTGTCATGCAACACATGTGAGTATTTGACCGAATTGAAGGGATTTTATATTCTGCCTTTAAACACAACAAGTGTAGATACTATAAATATTGTATTAAACTGTCATGCAACACATGTGAGTATTTGACCGAATTGAAGGGATTTTATATTTTGCCTTTAAACACAACAAGTGTAGATACTATAAATATTGTATTAAACTGTCGTGCAACACATGTGAGTATTTGACGTGGTTATGAAAATGGGAAGACTAGTCTACAGGAGAATTGTTTGACCTTTAAACTTTGTTTGGGTGTTTGAAGGGGTGAGAAATGAAAGATTTTGGAGGGTTGGAAATATAGAGGAAAGTGTTAAATTTTTTTACATTTTTTAAAAGAGTAAATTTTTAAAGAATGATAAATTAATGTTTATGATTAATATATTTTTAATTTTAAGAATATTATAACTACATAAATTAAATTTGAAGAATTCATGTAAATCCTTCAAAACTCCCAAAAGTCCTTCTCCAATACAATTTGAGTTCCTCAAATGAAGAAGATTTTGTATCATGAAGAAAAGAAAAATGAACCCCAAAGCTTGTTTCCTCTCATTGTTATCTATTTCTTCTACATTCTTCTTCCTTTTTTTTTCTTCCTTAAATCCTACTCTCCTCCCTTCCCTTCCAAACTCACAAATAAAGCTTTAACCATTAAAACTGTTTTCTCGAGATAACTCGATAAATGATGACCATTTAATTGACCCATTAATGAAGGTGAGATGTAGAGCATCGATAAAGGAAAAATGCTCTTCTCCCAACAAAATTTGTTCATTCCCAACCAAACTTCCGAAAATACTCCTGCGTGAGTTAACTCACGTGTGTGTTAAACTCAACGTGACTTAACTCACGCTGAAAATTCACACTAAACCTCATCGTAAGTTAACTCACGTTGGTTTTCTTTCTCACTTTTACTAATAGAGTTGACTTGTTAAACTTTAGGTGACACGCACTGAGAGCAGGTGGAAGTGCACATTAAAGGATGGCATCATGCATACAAACAAATGTCATCATTAAATGATGGAGTCATGGCATCATACATTAAAGGATAGCGTGAGTTAAAATGTTAGGTGACATGCACTAAGAGCAGGTGGAAGTGCATATAAACAAGTGGCATCATGGCATCATGCATTAAAGGATAGTGTGAGTTAGAATATTAGTGAAAGTGAAAAAGAAAACCAGCATGAGTTAACTCACCCTGGGGTTCAATGTGACTTAAGTCACGCTATGTGAGTTAAGTCACGCTGAGTTTAACATCTGCGTGATTTAACTCACATAAGGGTATTTTTGGAAGTCTAGTTGGGAAGCAAATCTTGTTGAGAGAAGAGCATTTTTCTCGATAAAGCGACACATTTGGATGCTCTAGACCGTTTTCTCATGTGCTTCCAAAACTTGAAATGCGCTAGAAACATATGGATGATCTAGACCGTATGATAGGCCCATAAAGGATTTCAAGCTTTATTTTATGCCGACAGTTTTTGTTTTTTTGGCACAAATTATGTAGACAGTTTTATTAGCCAAATCAAATATTTATTTTGTAGTTTTATTTTGTGTGACTAAAGTACAAGGCTGATTCTAGCCAGGACCACCTTCAGAGGTGGTTTATGGTGGATCATGAATAATATCCATTAAAAGAATATTATTTTTTCAGACTCATTGGACTTATAGGTTATTTCATATATCAAAATCATTCCCATGTTTCTTATAAGATCGAAGAAATTGAATGCATATTTAATGTTTTTTTTAACATTAAATACTAATGTTAAAATTTATAAATAAGTAATGTGTATATAGAGACTCGACACTTATATGGAGAGTAAATATGAGTATATTAATTTGATTTTTGTTTAATCTCCGGAATGCTTTTTTTTGACAAAAATAAAATGATATTCATTTATTCAAATTGATAGAGTACATCAGATACAAACATCGCTGAAAATGTAAAGAGAGAATTTGCTTACGACACCCAAATTAATAGCATACAACGGCAAAATACCTACAAATAATATAATAAAATCTAGGGTTAATAGTACTTTAACCCTGTAATATAGGTCATTTCCGGGTTTACCCCCTGTAAAAATTTTGTTTTAGTTTTTCGTCCTTGTAAAATTTTTTTTTTTTTTTAGAATACCCCATAATAGGCCATTTTTCAGAATTTTTTTTCCAGAAAATTTTGGTTTTTGAATGGCCTATTAGGGGGTATTCTGGAAAAAAATAATAATTTTACAAGGACGAAAACCAAAACAAAATTTTTACAGGGGCAAACCCGAAAATGATGTATATTACAGAGGGTAAAACACTATTAACCCTAAAATCTAAGTCACTGAAAGACCATGTTTCCAAACCTGCAACGTAAAAATGACTTAAAACCACCCCCTAAAGATGAATGAAGGAGAAAGAAAACTTAGAGAGAAGTTGAAGTTTCTCTCACTAAAAAACTAGAGCCTACTGTTTAATCTCCAGAATTTATTCTTAGACTTGAAACAAACACCTCAAAAATCTAAAAACTCAACCCATGTTTACCCAATTTATTTTTGGTGATAGTGTTCAATTGCTCGATCATTTCAGTTGTGAGAAGGTTTTTCCAATCTCCGACTAGGCCACGACGAAAAAAAGCTTTATTTTCAACACCTGTTGCTACTCTTCCGGTCTTGTTGACCTCCAAGTTGCTCAACTTCTCAAAACTACACAAATTTACTATATCAACAACCATGCCCTTGGATTCTTCTTCATTGGAGAATGGACAACCCAAAAACTCAGCAATTTTTTTCAAATAAAAACTAGGTTTCATTTTCATTTCTTCAAATTTTATAAACATAACATTCTCTGGCCTTTCCAAGCTTTCCTTCCAGTATCCTAATACATGCTCCCAAAAGGGTCCCATTGGACTCACTCCTCTACAAAAACTCTCGAATGCCTCTTCTAATGGAAGTGGTCCTCTACTTTGTGCTCTTACCTTGTTTGAGAAATGCCAAAGTGAAACAAACATGTCTTTAGGATCTCTACACAGATACACCACTTTACAGTTTGACTCTTTCACAGATTTTGGCAACAAAACAGAAGGAATGTGTGTGGAGAAGAGTCTTGGAGGAGATAAAGAGTTAAGGTCAGGAACATGATCTTTGTCACTATAAAGGTCAATCTCCAAGAAAGGAACAAGAGCATGAGGGTTGGAAGTGAGCAAAGGATGGTTGTTATGAATATTTGGATACTTGTTGCGGTTTAGTAAAGCAAAAGCCAATGCTTTGAGCCAAGTGGTACCTGATTTGGGAGCGGTAACTAAAATGATATCTGAATCTAGGGCTTGAAAGTGTTTCTCGCAAGATAAAACACCTTGGAGAATTTTTGTAGTAATCCAAAATCCTTGATATTGATGGGCGTGGGTTAAAATCCAGGCTTTTTCCAATGGCAAGGTGGGTATCAACTCCTTGCATTCTTGGCTTAAGTCATCGTCCTGCAAGTATTTGGCTACAAGAGATTTTTCATCACTTAGTTTTGCCATAGTTGTGGTTAGTCAAGGTTTAGTATTGAAAGAATAGAAATAGAAACGTATGATTTTGGTTGGCTGTGGTGCACACAACACATACCTTCATATAAATATAGTTCCTATCGGATTAACGACATTCATAATGGTAGTAAACTAATAAGGACTTCTTAAATAGATCTTACATGTACTTATTATTTATTTATAATTTTTTAATACAAGTATTTATTAAGGATCTCATGATTCCAATAATAATACACTAATAGAGACTCCAACGAAAAATACTTAAATAAGTCATACTAACTTTACATCACTATACACTAATAAAAATAGGGTTGTGCTAACCAATGCCCTAAGGGCAATAGTTAAGGAATTCATTAGTAAAAGTTTTGTCTAGGAAATACAAGTTTTTTACTTTTGTCTTGGTAATAACTGCACAACTTTTTATTGCAAAGTTACTTATTTTGGTATTTTAACCAATGCCCCAAGAACACTAGTTTGCATTCTCCATAAAAATAATACTTCTTTTGGAATGTAGGATCAATTTATATATATTTTATTACTTCTTTTAAACATGAAACCGGTTAATTGCTGAGACGAGAGATAGTCCTTCTATAGTCGTCGGCGATTAGTTAATAGCCATTTGTTGGTGCTCAATATTACTTGATTGTGGGTAGTCATTGTCAAGGCTTAGTAGGGCTGACAGTGAACCGAACCAATTCACAATAGTTCGGAACTCGATTCGATAATTAACTCGTTGAACTTGATTCATGAACCAAATGAGATGAACTCGAACTGGGAATTAAGTTCGTTAAATAAATGAGCTGAACTTGAATTGTATATAGTTCGACTCGGTTGGTTTATGAACGGACTCGATAATATATATAATAGTTCAATAAAGATTAATAAAATACAAGATTAAATATTAAAAGACGAAATATGTAGTTTATTACAAGCTTCCTCTAATATTTATGTACTTATTTTTGGTGAAATTATTATTAATTTAACTAACAATTAATAATAATCATAATAAAACAGAGAAAGAATTTTTTTTGAAACTAATGGTAACATACTTCTGTAGGCTTTTAACCAAATATGAGAACTAATATTTGTCCCAGATCGGTGAGTTAAAAAAACATTACAGATGAGGAGGGAGTATATATAAAGAGTAGTGATATTTGTACATCCATTTGATGACAACTTTGTTTTTCTCTTTTTTTATTGGTCAAAAACAATGGAGAGAGAAAAAGTAAGAGGGAGAAAAAGAACATCATATGAGTATGTGACATAAAGTTATTCAAAAGTTGTCACAAAATGGTTGTACAAATATCATTTCCCATAGATAAAAGAGGAATGCATGTATACCTTCTTTATTACTACAATAGTTTTTTTATTTTATTTTTAAGGAACTAAAAGGTGATAAGTCAATAATTTAGTGTTTTTAAGTGTCAAGTTTATTAGAATTTTACTTGTTTTTAAGTTACTTTTTAGAACTTTGGTACTTCAAATTGTTTGTTATTTAATTTCAAGATCAAATATGGTGAAATCAAGTCTTAGAGCAAAAGAAGGGATTTAGAAGCATGGTTAAGGAAAGAAATGATCCAAGCATGATTCATGACTTATTGAGAAGAAAAATATGAAGATCCCTTCCAAATATATCGAGCACGGTCGTGCTCACAAATGCACTGACTGTGCGCCCATTTTATGCAAACTGTGCCTACCTGACCAGAACGTTCTACACGGTCTGTGCTTGCACACGCACGGCCGTGTGCGACCCCCCATAGCCCTTTCCTGCTTTTTCTCACATCCATCAGGCACAGTCGTGTGCCCTATAGGCACGACCGCGCATGGCTCCAGACCTCTTGTTTAGTGATATTTTCTTGAATTAAAGCTCATGGGTTGCCTTGTTGAACATTCTAGTGCCTTTTCTAGGGTTTTTGGTTGTTCTCTTTAGGCTATAAATAGAGGAGCTAGCAGACTTGTATCTCCATCTTTTGTTCTTGGGAATTCTTTGTGACAATTATTTCTTTGAATTAAAAGTTCTTATTTTCTTGTCCTTTAAAATTCTGCACTTTTATTTTTCAGCTATTTACTTTCATGTTCTTCTCCTTCTCTTTAATCTCTTTGTCTACGATGAACATGAGTGAGTAGACTTCTTTGTCTTAGGATTGTTGGATGAGTCTAATGACCTAATTCTATTAAACCAAGCCTAGAACCCTAATTTTATGTAAATCTATTTTCTAATCTAATCTCACCGTTCTTAATTCTTATTTCAAATACTAATCGAAGTATCGAAAGAAGAAGGTTAGTATTGGACATGTGAGATTAGACAAGGGTTACGAAACATGAGAATAGTCTAGTAAACCTTGAGACCTTAAAGTTTTGTTCTTAATGGGTTTCAATAATGATCAACCATGAGAATAAGCATGATTGTTATTGAAACACATTTATTGATTCTGAGAGGAACCTTGATATGCTTTAGAGAAACCGGTCTTTAGAAATAGATCTAACATAAGATTTAGATATAGGTTTGGATTGTGAAAAATTTGTCATTATGATGAACTAATAATCCTGATGCGCTTTTTATTATTATTTTACATCAATCAAAATCCAAACTTTTAAACCTTTAATCTTTCAGCTAATCATAATTGAAAAGAGAATCACAATTACAACAACCCCTTGTTTGAACGATATCTTCATGAAGATACCTAAATCCAATTCGGTACAGAGAAGGGTGGAAAGATTGGTTTTCCGGAACCTAGTCAGATCACATGACTGTGCTGACCCCTGTGTAGTATTTCGATCATAACGCACGTTGTGGATGTCTTCTTGAGGTGAGATCAGAGCCATTGGAAAGCTAACATCGATACCTACAAATTTCATGTTTACATAAGACCCAGTTCGGAACAGGCACCTGAGGTGCCAACTCTCAGGTTGTGGGCACTAGACGCCCTTACTGCAGTGCAGTGCTGCGATGTATCCCAATTCTACGTTTTTTGAGCTACGAAAATGCTCCTAAATTTCCCTAAATGTCCACTTTAAGAGCCCTTTGAAGGTGACAAAAACAAAAGAAGGGGGGTTGAATTGTGTTTTGCCTTTTCTTCTTTTAAAACTAAGTCTAGTGTTCAGAGTCTGATAGAGTTCAGAGTCTTGAACAAAGTTTAGAGTCTTATGCAGCGAATTAAGTAAAGAGAAGAGAAAGACACAAATCAATTATACAGGTTCCTTCCACAATCTGAAAGTAGTCCTTTCCCCCTTGCACTTCCAAGGAGAGTTCACTAAAATCAATATCTGATTACAATTGCTCAAACACCAAAGCTAGAGATTTCAAACTACTCAAACACAAAAGAAAGAGGTTTCATATGCTCAAGCACAAACGCAAGAGACTTCCTATGCTCAAGCAAAAAATCAAGAGACTTCTAATCTAACAGAATTACACAGAAATATGTTTGAGGTTGAACACTTGATATACAATCAGTGGTATTCACAAATACAAATCAGATACAGACTCTTAAGACTCTAGAATTTCTAAGATATGAAAGTTGTTAAGAAATTATTAGTGAACTTTGATGTGAAACAGTTTCAGCAGAGTTTGGCACTTGTAAAATTGTTGTGAGTCTCTTACAATCTTCAAGCCTTCAGTCATTTATATAGAGGTGCAAAAGTGACGTGGTTGATTGCCACTACATAAAAAAGAGTTGTTGTTGAAGCTTGATAATCACCAATGATCTGTTGCTTGATTTGGTTTTTTTCCTATGAGGGAACAATTTCAAATCCATTCCTTGTATAGAGAATAACCAGCGTAGTCATAGCTGTTGTCTTGTACTATTGCAGACACAAGGAGTGAAGTAGTGGAGGTAGTGGTTGTACAATTGTACTATGTCTTTTTCCTGCGCTCTTCAGTGGATAAACATTCAATGCCTTCAAATTCATCTGAAATAGCTGTTGCTCTAGGCTTCCATGTAACGCCCTATTTCTATTAAAACGATAAAACACGCGAATAAAGCATATATTCAAGAAATAGACGCTACGTCATCAACAAAAACAAGTCTTAGCATGCATATATAAATTCTCAACAGTCGCAACGGATATAAACCACACATCTCCAAAATATACATGCCATGAGATCAATATACATCATCATATAAAATCTCTAAATCCCGACATATGGGTCAAATCTCAATAATAAATAAATCCAACAAACATAAAGATCGACGTCTTAATCAGAGCCTAATCTAAGACTCCAAGAAATGATAACGGAGATTAGCTCCCGTTATCCAAGCACTCACCAAAAGCAAACTACTCCTCCACTCCGTCTACCCATTCATACAAACAGGTAGGCGGTCAAAACCACTGGGGGTAAGCTTTACATCAATCATAATCAACATAAACAATTTGACATAAATGAATCAAATTAAGTCTCAATTAATTAACAGGAGCAATTAACTTTCATATGCATATACACACAACAATTATAATGTCACGAGTATATATTCATCAAACACACCTACCAACAACAACCATCATTCACATACATCACTTAAGACTCATGCCAATATGATATGCGCCTATATACGACACATATATGCATGTGGTACCATAACATCGACAACTAGATGCAAACCAAACATCTCATGTAAGAGTACACCTCCTCTTACGATTCAACTATGTAAAAGTACACCTCCTTTTACATTTCTCATATGACTCAATATGATTTATGATGCATGGACATACAAACAAAGACCTAATAATGCAAAACTTTCAACATATACATCCACCAACAACAATGTAAAAGTACACCTCCATTTACATTGACCAACTTCGACAACAATTGCATTATCAAGTTTTTACGTCCACACAATCAACAATTCATAATTCAAATAAGAGTCCACATCACATTATCAACAAACATCCACATCAATCATATATATATATATATTATCCCCCATTAACTATATAATATGGCTCCACGACTTCATACACTTTCTCACAATCCAAGTAAAGGAGAAAATACAACACTTTATGATAAACAACATTTTCAACACCCAACAATCATTCACTTATCCTCATTTAATCATATGAAGCTATTCACGAAAGATTTGCAAGGTATTCGGCCTTAAAGACCATTTTCAACAAGGTTCGTCTCTCATTTTACAACTTTAAAAATGATTGAAACAATTGCATCAAAACCAACTAAACAAGGTCCAATGCCTCAACTATGTATACACTTAGATCACATAAGAGTGCAGTAGAGTATACATGTGTGTCTCATCGGCTAACTTCGACAAAATCTTCAAAATCACAAGTTCGTCTCTCTT
>Ga0228711_1005980_pt1 | contig 18316 bp, 8 predicted proteins | sample MedpolnodulmetaG_2_FD_177996 | JGI IMG/M metagenome (GOLD analysis project Ga0228711, IMG submission 177996) | Root nodule microbial communities from Medicago polymorpha collected in Santa Monica, California, United States - brown nodules | ecosystem: Host-associated > Plants > Roots > Nodule...
AAATACACAACACCCCCCCCCCCCCCCCCCCCCCAATCAAAATGTTCTTGTTTATGTTGGAACAAAATGAGTTTAAACAATGCCTCTTGAGTTTTGATGATAACAAGGTATTAAATGTTCAACTGGATATGCTAATATTTGTTCAAGTATACATAACCATATACTAAAATCTATTATGTCTTAATCAAATTATAGGTTCTGAAAGAACAAATTGAAGAGCATAAAAGTTCAAGAGAAAACTTGTTGCATGTTAGAATATGAAGAAGTCAGAATCTGAAGATCAACTAGAAGTTGGACCTCAAACTCTAGAAGCCAGACTCTGGAAAGCTGAAGAACAAAGGAGCATAAGCATTGGATGTCAAGCTTTGAAAGATTTAAGCAATGGTTCTGGAAATGTCAGAAGGTCAATGGATGTCACTTTCATTGAAGGACAACAATGCATGACCACTACTCCACTACCTTCAACATTCCCATGTGCATTGTACGAAGCTACAGTTGTGCCTCCATTGAAAAAGAGCGGTTAATTCCTTATCAAGGAAAGGATTCAAATTCATTCCTTCATATGACATTAACCAAATCAATCAACAAATCAATGATGATTGATCAGGCTTCTCAACGTCTCTTTTCATTACGCATCAAACACTTGAAATTTCTTATAAACTTTCATATCTTAGAAATTCTTAAGTCTAGAGTCTAAACTGTTTTGTATTTGTGAACACCTCTGATTGTATATCAAGTGTTCAACCAAACAATTATTCTTTGTAATCTTTGTCTGTTAGAAGTCTCATGCTTTTGCGCTTGAGCATTATAAGTCTCTTGCTTGTGTGCTTGAGCATCGGAAGACTCTTGCTTGTGTGCTTGAGCAATTGTAATCTAAGTGAAAAATCTCTTGTAAGTAACAAGGGGACTGGACTACTTCAGGATTGTGGAAGGAACCAAGATAAATTTCTTTGTGTGTATCTCTTCTCTCTCTATCTCTTTTATATCTGCTATACTTAACTCTGAACATTGGTTCATGTTCTGATCTCTATCAGAAGCTGAACTCTGGACTTAATTAAAAAGAGAAAAAGCTAACACAATTCAAACCCCCTTCTTGTGTTTTTCTCACCTTCAGTTTCTTCATTCTTCCAACAGCAATGTTACTTCTTTCTTCTTCCCAACCTCTCTTTCCTCCCTACCTCAATCTCTCAACCACGCACCGCCACACACATTGGTAACAACCACAAATCCAACATCCATCTATTTTTTAGACTCTAGTTCTCATTTTTAGATAAGAATTCTATGCTATCAAACCTTCCAATTTGTATAATCACTTAATCAATCAATATGAGAAGCTATTTGATGTGCGAATTAGCTAAGTGTACCAAATCGTTACCAAGTAATAAAGTGATAAGTAGAGTAATGTATCCACATGGATTGTCGTTTCGTCCAAACAATTTGTGTTACTTATTTTTAGTTGACGATATAATAAAAGAGTAAAGGGTTAGAGATTTGGAATTTTTATATGTTTGCAATAGAGCAAGTTTACCTGTTTTTGGTTGCAGAAAGGTAAGCAGCAGTTAGGATTCTTCAAATCCCCCTATTTGTATTGTTGGATATTAAATAACAGTAATGTCGCGTTCATTAATCTTAGGTAGACTGTACAAGTGATGAGGCTGTTGGGACGTTCCTAACCTAATCGGTCATCAAGCTGCACATACCGGTCACACGGTGATCCTTATGTGTGGGGTCTTACCACCTCAAAGGTAATTAAAAGCATAGATTTAAATAAGCTTTCCAAGATTTCCGAAGGCAATGATGGTCACATTAAGGTTATACGCGCGCGCTACGGTATAGGGTTATTAATCCTATAAGATTCCGCCACCTTCTTAAGGATTAAGAGTGTGGGGTTGGGCCAATGTTCTTGTAGGTCTACCCATCTATGAATCTTAGGACACTCATAGCACACTCTCCCTCACACTTAGTAGTTCTACAAACGGGCAGCCCTATCAACGTCTATCGTACCAAGGGTTTAAGAGAATGGTTTTACTAGGCTATGACTTATTTCCTTCAAGCAGACACTTGTTTCCTTAATTATTAACTAGTTACCTCCTAGGTTCAGCAGATTTTACTCAATATTAGTAATGTCACCGCCTAAGTACATACTACTAGGGTCAACCCGCTTTCAATATCTTTCGCTAGTTATAACTAATTACTTCCTAGACAAATAGATATTAGTATCAAGATATAAATATCAAGATATAAACATTAGGATAGTAATATCAATATTATGCACTGTCACAACCTAAGTATTTAATCTAGGGTTGTGCTACTACAGAAATAAACTAAATTTCTAATAAAACTTAATAGCGAACGAAAGATAAATAAAATAAAAACGACATTAAATTAAATAAATATCCAACAAAAGTAAATATAGGTTCACCTTAGAACTCTAACCTAAAAAGAATGAGTTACACATGGTAACTAAAAACAAATTACTAAAGATAAAAACATACCGTAGAAAATCAAGGAGAAGATAGAAACTCCTCCGAAGCTCTAGAAATATCTTCCTCTTGAACTTTTCCAGTTCTGAACGATAAATTATGAATGAGGAAGGTTGGTATTTATAGTGAGAGTTTCTACCTGGGTTTAGGCTAAAACTGCGGGCTTTACCCACAACAAAGCAGGAAAATAAGCTTGCGCCCCGCGCTTTTCAGATGCACCGAGCACATGCACAGTGTGCCTAGCGCATGGATTGTAAAAACCATGCCCTAGGCACATGGTAAATGTGCTAGGCGCATAGCGCTCTTTCCCGGGCCCAGTTTCTCCGATTTTCCATCATTTTTGGTCTTCGTCTTCAAATAACTTGCCTCGGAACTTGGGAACAGAATTCCTCCCTCTTGTACGTCTCCTGATGCCTCTTGAATCTTCATTCTTGGTCTTCCTAAGTCTTCACAAATCTTCGGATGTTCTTGATTTTTCGATTTGCATGATTTCTTCGTGAATTACTTCAAAACCCCCTAAAATTGTTATGTTTTGGGAGAACTAGAATTATAGACTCATATAACATTACAAATGTCCCGAAGTCATAAGCAATCGCTCTAATACTCCTCCATTTTGCTACTAAATCCTACTAAAAATGACTGAAAAACATGCTAAGAATAATGTAAGATAACCTGTCATCACTATTTCAAAGAATCACAACAATCTTTTTTTTCGGAGAATTGTGTTTTTATTTTATTAGGGACTATTTTTTTATGAGATCCGAGTCTCCAATTTCATATGGACTGCCTTGACTATAAAGCTAATGGAAAAGGTACCGGTCGTTATAGTTTTCACTACATATTTACTTTTTAGAAAACTAATATATCATAACAATTTTAAAATCTACGATTCTCACCTAATAATGACATACATACATCTATGGTGATAGATAATAGATGCAACAACCTTATCTCAATCTATCTCTTTTCCGTTTATTCTTTCTCACAAAACTTCCTCATACTAATATGGTAGAGAAACTTTACGAAAGAGAAAAAGAGAACTTAATCATTAGACATTAGTTAGTAACTTTCATCAAGTTACAAATATTTACAGAAATCTAATTGCACCTTTCATTAATACTTGCATCCTTCACATTAATCACCATAACACAATTATATTTATTAATTATTCCTACAGGCACTGGTTATTTCAAGCCCACCTGGGGATGGAACCTCGACACTAGTCCTAAAATGGTGAAAACACCGAAGGAAAACTATCCTCAACTGAGGGTAGTAATAAGCATTGGAGGCTTGGGTGCTGAATATCCATTCAGTCTTGCTGGTGTAGCATGTGCTTGGAACAGTTACAGCATGATATTGTAGCACGGTACTTTGGTTCACTAATATATGGGTATGGGATGCTGTTCATATAGTTACTAACTATTAATATGTCTCTTAAATAAGTGTGAGAAACTTTATAGTAGATTAATTATAGCTTAGTGTACAAACCAATACAGGACATACATTGTGAGTGATGAGAAGTTTTTGTATTGTCAAACATAATAATCAAGTAAATAAATTTTGCACAAAATAGCCACAAAAATACATAATTTATTTCATACGTACATAATAATTCTTCATATTATAACAACCCATAGTAGATAACTTTTACACATGCCATGCATGTATACCACACTAGTCGACTTATTACGAGCACTCCCACATAACATAATTAATAAAAAGACAAATTCATACATAATATATATATATATATATATAGATAACTTTCCCTCAAATAAAACATAATATATAGATAACTTGCATCCATGTGGTGCATGGGTACCACACAAATTAACTTATAAGCACTCGCACATAAGAAAGACAAGTTCATACATAATATTATACAGTCGACATGTCCGAATAAAGACTGATATTAATGAAGTCTCCTTTGCAAACTTTTAGTCTTTTCCATCATACTTCTTTCGCGGTCCCAAAGAACCAACATTTTTATTTGAAGACGCCCAAATAACCAACCTTAGTGTATGGCACATACCAATAATTGCTAACAATCCCATCCAAGCCGAAAGAGACCCTGTAATTATAAACTGGGCTGCTTTTGTGTAATAATCAAGATTTGGTGTGGTCATTCGCACAGCTGTTATATAAGAAAGAGCAAGACTTGTGAGAGTCACACACATCCCTATTGATAATAGCCACATAATAACCCTGTGATGCAAACGAATTCCACTCACAAGCAAGAGACATATACTTAGTGATGAAATAAAACAAATTGTGTTGGAAATAAGGAACAGAAAATATCCGGAAGAGTTTACAATGGCTAAGACAGCTTGACCCGCACATAGACTTTCGTTTTCGACTTCTGTACAAATTCTGTCTTGAAATTCACTCAAAGAGTAGTTGGGACTGGGTGGATTTGCATTGGGACTAGGTAGATTTGAGTCATCTTTCATCGACCAAACGCCACCGAGTGGATTTGCTTCATCTTTCAGAGACCAAATGCCACCGGGTGGATTTAAAACCATTTGAAATGTCATTGTTGCGATGACTGTTGCTATTAAACCCAAATTCCCTCTCATATCCTTCAACCATTCATCCTTGTTTTCGTAGGACAACCAACTCCCTATCTCTTCTAATACCTTTCTCCAACCTTTCTTTGATTTCTTATTTGTTGGGGTTTCCGTTGAACCACCATGATTTTCCACTTCATGGTTCATTGTCTCTCCTTCAAAACAACCACAAAACATGAAAGAATTGTCATAACTTGTTTAATATACCATATATAACTCATACTTACAAAATTGTTTCTAATTAAGGTGTGACAGATGAATGTCACTATCTATAGAACAATGTGAGACTTGAATCTTTTTACCTGATACCGTACAACAACAATTTTTACTATATGGAAACAACACCTACTTTGAAAGCAAAAATAAAAATAAAAATTAGGACCACCAAAGACAACAGATTTTAGTGTTTGATGAAACAAAAAATGAGAAAATTATTATTTATTTTCTGATTTATTTTTTTTTTTTTTGGTGCAAATTTTCTGATTTATTCTATTATAGTTATTAATATGTTCTCAATATACTACTAGAAAAGTTTTTTTTTTTGAACAAACTAAAATTACTACTAGAAAAGTTAATTTAAAAATCTAACACTAAATATTTATATCTAAATTTTCATATTTTTTCCTTCTCTAATTATCTTCATCACTGCTTTATTTCTTTTTCTTTTGTTAATAAGCAGAAAGATAAAATAAAATTTGAGTAGAAGAGATATTTACCGAGGAGGGGATTTTGGGACTGGATATATATCACGAGAGGTTACTTTTGTTGGGTTAATGAAAGTATCGTTGCTACTGCCTACTGGTGAGTGTTTTGAGCCCCTTATATATAAGGAAAGGAGAGCAGCATTGGATTCATTACCTTACTGCTATGGTTTTAAGTGATGATCAATATCCCATGTCCCATGCATGAAATCTTTGCATGAAAATGCAAAAAGGACAAGGCAAGAAATTGTTGTTCTGTTGCATAATCTTGAAGGAATTTTTTATTCTTTTTTATTTTATATTGATTTAAACTATTTTGCAGTAAGAGTGAATTTAAATGAAAAATTATTAAAGATGGACCAAATTGTAATGTGCCTAGTGAATAGATCTCCAATTTGAATATTTTTTTTTAGATATGTTTATATGATAAAAGAAATTTTTATGATTTCTTTTTTGTGGAGAATATTATGATAAAATAATTTATTTTTTTTAGAATAATAACATGTTTAATCTTTGATTCGATCATTTATCCTCTTTATTGTTGCCGAGTTTGCATTGGAATCAATGGCACGCGAACTTTAATACTCTCTTCGATCCTTAATATAAGAAACTTTAAAAATAAAAAAAATTGGTCCCTAATATAAGAAAAAGGTATAGTTTTTTTGAGTGCATAGTGCATATTATTGATTAAATGCCACTTTTACCTTAGGTCAGGTATGCTCCATTTACCTCATACTCTATTTAGTCCATTTAAGTTATAGATGATCAACATGTGGCAAAACATTATTCAAGGGTTGAGATTTAATTAAAAAACTATGTATTTGTTTAATAAAATTAAAAAAAAATGATTGCCCCTCTCTCTCGTATCATGGTCTTGCTCTCTCTATCTTCTCACTGTAGCCAACACACCACCACTGTCATCCTCTCATCGATTCATTCTTACTCATGTTTACCTTGCCAATTCCAAATTAGTCATGACCTGGGAATATTAATTGAATAGCTCACTAATTTCATTAGTATTCAAGTTTTAAAAAGAAATAATACCATGACCCATAACAGCTATGAACTGGTTTGAAACGGCGACAATGATACAACAGTGAAAGTGAAAGGAAGATGGGAGAGGGTCGAAGAAACGAAGAGAGAAGAGAGGTGATGTTGTTATTGAGGGAGAGCGGCAGTGTGAACGGATGTTGGCGGTGATGAGAGCAGAGGGGAGAAGATGAGTCTTCCGATGAGGGAAAAACGTGAAGGGAAAGAGTGAAACATTTTTTTTTTTAATCTTTTTTATTAAAAAAAACATGTTTTTTAATTAAATCTCAACCCTTGAATAATGTTTTGCCACGTGTATTTCATCCATAACCTAAATGGACTGAATGAACTATGAGGTAAATGGAGCATACCTGAACTCCTTTTCCCCTTACTGAAAAGTTACTCGAGATGGTACTTTTCATGTTAGTATTTAGACCAAATATCATTTGTGGTCTTTAAGTTACATGATTGTAACAAGTTAGTCTTTTATGCTTTTTTGTTACAAATTGGTCCTTTAAGTCATACAATATTTGCACCATTATCCTAATTTCATCAAACTCAATCAAAAAGTGTTTATGTGGATGTTTACTGTTCAGTTGGTTTGTCCAAATTCATTGCTCTCAAAACTAGAGCTCATAGGTGTGTTATTCGGTCATGATTCAAAACAAAATTGACCGATTTCTTGATTTATAATATTGTTGATCAAATATTTATATATAAAATTAGGCTTGAAATTCAAAAACAAGAAGAAGAAAATGTGTATAAGTAATCATGTTCGATGTCCTAAGCACTTTTGGACCTACCATCTTAATGTTAAATGGTCTATAAGTACTTTTTAATGGAGTTGGCTGAAAAGATTGATGACAGTGTAAACATTCTATGACTTAGAGGACCAATGTGTAACAAAAAGTAATTTAAAAGACCAATCTGTAACATAAAACAAAACTTAAAGAGCTAATCTGTTATGAAGTTGTAACTTAATATTTTTGCTATTATTTATTGTGTTGCTCTAATTTGATGGAATATGAAAAGAACATGGCTAGCTACGGATAAATATAATTGCTCTGGATTGTCCTGCATTTAAATTAAACTACGTGTCTTTCTGGTTTTTTAAGAGATGTTATATTACATGGTATATTTAATGAGGGCATATTCGGAACTTTGCTAACAAAACTTCACTAGTTAATGAGCCCTTAGTGTTGATGATTTTTGGTTTTCTTTCTTGTATAAAGAACCGGAGAAAGTACGTACAATTACAAATAGTCAACAAATACACATGTTTCATGCTTCATTTAACATTTTCAAGTGGTAATCACAAAGTTATAATTTATAAACATATTGGGTTATATAGCATAGACCATTTTCAGCTCCATTTGGAAACATAGTGCATTGGATGGAAGTCTATTAATTAAGAGAAAATGTTGACGATGAACTTTAGATGTTGGCATTTTTTATGGTGCTTTGGATCAATATCCTAATTCTGAAATTGACACCTATAGATTAGATTGAGATGATTTTCTACAGAGGGATGAATATGGGGGTGTCATTTATCGAAGATAGGCCAACAATATGACAAACTCTTAGCGCATGAGGGTTGTGCTTTAGTATAAAAAAGTTGGCGTGGTAGTATAAAAAAGTTGTGCTTTATCAAATTATTTTATTAACTATTGATGTATTTTCTTCTATCAAGAATGCAAAAAGAAAAATTATATTTTGCTAATAATGTTCATTATATATAACTAGCGCTCAAACGGACACTTCGTCCCCGTCTATGACCACTCTTTTTATGGTGCCGCTAATGCATATAAATAACTAACAACAGTTTTTATAAAGTAAATGATTTTGATTAAAATTATTATGAGTTTGATTAAAATTATAGGTATAGATATGTTTCACTTTCATATTGTAACAAATTATATTTATCTTTTGTAATGAAACCAACGATATAACAAATATAATATAAATTTTTATCTTTTTGAATGAAACCAATAATATAACATTCTTATACGCATATTTATGTAAGGGTGTACTTGGAAGTGAAAAAGTCAACCTAAAACGATTTTTTTTTATATAAAGTATATAATATTAAATGATACAATTGAAAAAAACTAATCAAAACTACATTATAAACTTTTTTTTGTCTTATTTACATTATAAAAAAAATTGTCTTATTTACATTATAAACTTAGTGAGTAGTTTTCTATGTTTATATGTTACTAGGGATGATGTACCTGAAACAAACTTCATAAGCATTGTAACGACAGCATAAGTTTTCTAAGGAACTTGAATGAGAATTTTAAAAAATGTTCATTATGCAATTATCCTTAAAAAATAAAAACAAAATTATCCAACAACTCTTAAACCTGGTTCTCCTCCCCAATCAAATAATGGGGGATGACTTGATGGGTCAAACAATGTACCTATGAATCGATGTTTCCTCTTTTGTATTTCGTTTATACTATTCACTCTTGTTTTTTCAACGATTTTCAGGTTCTCAATCAATGTTTTTGTAATTGAACAAAGAAATGAATTTTTGTTGGAAAATGTTAATAGAATAAATTTTTTTCAAGTTCCAATAGGTGAATTATTGTTTTGTACGTAGATTGTTAAACTAAACACTGAAATTCGAAATTCAGTTAGATGAAGGTTTAGGTTGGTTTGTTGCTGTTATTATTGAAGTTAGAGGAGTTTTTTTTTTCAATCGTGGGACTGGGATAGAATAATAAATGTTTTTTAGTTTTTATTATTGTTGTTTGATCTTTTTAATTAAACTTTTGAAGTGCAGGAGAGTGTGTAGAAGGGGAGTGCAATTGGAAGGATTGTATTTTTAAATCATGAGTATTAGTATCATTTGCAAATATTTGGTTTTTTTATCTTGTATTGTTTTTGTTTTGAAATTTCATATGAAATCATTGATATGGTCCTCACTGAAGTGAAGGTAAAATTATTGATGGATCTATGCTCACAATGATGACTAAAAAAATTATTGATGGGCTGGACCTGATTATAAATGGTTATACGTCTTGATTGTTTCTTCTTTTATGGTAGCTATTATTAATAATTATCTTTGATTTCTCCCACTATCTGCTATTTTATCCACTTGGGGGATGATTTGTACCTATGAATCTATGATGAAGGAGCAGCTGGCGCAGAAGAAGTTGTCGTGCTCGTGAACTGTACTATATTGAACAAGGTTCCAATAAAATTGGAGGCTCGGCTCTAATATTAAAAATGATTCCAATAAAAAAATATTAATGATAATTTAAACAATTACAAATTAACAATAAGCATTATTTTTATTTTTAGTTGTTTTGTTGAATTTTTGTTGTTGATAGATGTGTGAGTTTGGTCTAACTTATCCATGTACTCTTTTATTTTTGTCAAATAATAAGTGTTTGATTTGAACCTACATAATCAAAGAAAATAGTATATTACATATACTAACAATTATATTCATACCCCTACAAATAATTGAGGCCCCATAAATTGGAGGCCCGGCTCCTTAGGGCACTTTTCACTTGCCCAAGAACGGGCCTGGTTTGAACTTATTTTAGATATGGAAAAAGAGAAACCAACAATGTGAATATTTAGCAATTGTATCAACTTGCTTGTACTTGTTTACCATTCACGCACCAATTTAACTTAATTACCATTAAATACAAGCATGTTACCTGAATTCAAATTTGTGGAATATCTTAATAACATGTACATTCACGCAGTCATGGAGTTGTTAATTTTGATCCACAGATTAAGATTCGACAGTTTAGTTTTCAAATTTATATTTTGAATTTAATTTACCCTAATCAAAATGTAGTTCATCCGATGATAATCTGTTGTTCAAGATAATCTGTTGTATAAGAAAAGCCTAAATGTAGCATGGAATAAAAACAATTTTACAGGTGCAATTTACATGATAAAAAGTTGAAGGGATATTTGATACACTAAGACGCAGTTAAAACTCACAATACCTATTTTCTGTGCATGTACTCAATGGAAACCTAACATGTCTCTTTTTACATTGCACGGAGCAAAACAGTCATGTAATTACATGTCAAACTGCAGAGATAAATTTCAATACATGAATGATACTGTAATTTATCATTTCATAATTGCACATAACTTTTCTTAATATCAATCTACACTTAGTTTTGAATCTCTGTAATTACATTCAATCTACACTCAAATTCTTCTTTCAGTTATTATGCTTACTCTCTGAAGCACTTTACTGACAAATTAAATATGTTGCTTCCACTTCTTCTCTTTGGTATTATTTCTTTTTTTTGTTTTGTTTAATGCATGTTATGTTGCAGTAAAATTTGTTTTTGAAGAGAGTGAAGTAATAGTAGAATAAAAGTTGACTTCATTGTCTTAAAGAGGCAAACTTTTATTCTTCCATCTTCCTTGTAAATGTCTAGTATAATAATCATAATTGTTCATATGTCGTTGAAATTAAAGTGTATTGTTAATTTTTTTTTCTCTTGCAGGTGGAAGATATATTGCAAGCTAGGATTGGTGGATGAAACAACTAAGCTGTATATAGATATACTTTATTTTTTTCTATAAGTAGAGCTTTTAATAAATTAGAACGAAACATCTTAATCCGGCTCCTGTGGCATAAATGTGGTCATTCAAATAATTTTTTGAAAAAAGAAAACATGTGACCATTGGAATAGGGGATCTTCTTTATGAACAATGCTTTTAACGTAACTTAGATCATAGCAAAAATTAGGATAAATATCATTAAATTTGATATTGTTTCTGCATTTCCAAACAAGCCCCCAAAATATTGACAATAGTGGCAATAATAAGATCATGCAATTGAGGGCTCCAACTTTTGCTGCAAGTATCAAGACAGGTGTCAAAGTTGGAGAGTTTAAGGGACATGCCAAGCAAAGAGGAAACCCAATTTCAATACTTTATATCATTGTTGTCAAAATCCCTACTTAAATCCTAAAATCCAGGATTTTGGGACTTTCTTCACCGTCAACGACTCAAATCTATAGTAGAATTTCAAAATAGACAAAATTCATCGATTTTGATTGCAATTTTACGATTTCTTATAAACTAAGTTATTTATGACTATATATATACCATTTATAACATGTATTTAGTATTAATTTTTTTTGGGTAAAATTCATCAATTTTGATTGCGATTTTACAATTTCCTATATCGATTCTACAAAAGTCCTTGAGTAAAATCTTTCGATTTTGATTGCAATTTTACGAGTCCCGATTTTTCTATTCCCTTTTGACCTGAAGTAAAGTCCCAATTTTGACAACCTTATTTCATATATAATGAAAGCACATTGCAAAAACAAGCAAGAAGCAGATTTATAGTTACTTCTACAAAGACTACAACATGAAAGAATAGTGAAGCCGGGGCAATAACATTATGCATGAGTCTCCAAATAATTAAAGATCTAGCAGGAGAGAGAGAAATCTTTTCAAATGATTTTGGCTAAACTTTTGTTCTGGGGAGATTGCATGTCACAATTGTAAGCATATTTAAAATTCATTTCACCAAAAGTAGAATCTCTTCAAATTAAATTATTTGATTATGGTGAAGGCTTAGGTATGGCATGAATATAAAAAGTAATTTCTAAGAATTGTTGTTTGAACAACATCTACAACTTTGGCAGTCACCAAGTGAGAGATATGATATGGGAGAGGCTCCAAAGTTTAAGTCATGTAATTGTAGTTTGTAACCAAGCTAATTGTCATCCTAAAAAGAAGTAAATGAGCCATTACTGATTTTCAAAACATTTTGATCATTCACCAAATGAAAAATTTTATTTAAATCTGACGAAATAGTTTGTGAAATTGCAATAAAAAAAAATTTAAATTGAAATTAATCGGCACAATTGTCCTTACATCATTACAGATGTGTCACCTTATGGAGCAGTAGAGCTGCAAAACCCGGACACAAACACATTGTTTACGGTAAATGGTCAACGGTTAAAACCATTTAACGGAGGAGGGATACAATAGAGAGAGTGTCACCAGCTCTAAACGAACCATGATGCCATCAAGCATCAAGTTAAAGACGTAAAAGCAAAGCTGCATGGGAGGTAACCCATAGGATTTTCCAATCATTTTTTTTTATGCTTAATCCTTTTTGCTAAGAGAATTATTTTGCTCTTGATATGATGACTATGATGCATGAATATTAAATATGGATTTTTTTTAATTAAACAAGTATTACTTGTTATTTTAGATTTTTCAATTTAGTAACACTAATCTCTGATTGATGAAAATTTCATGAAAGTCTCAGTCTACCTCTAATGGACAAAAATAAATGCAATGCTCAACGGTTTAAAGGAGGAATTTTCAGGAAGAAAGAAGAAAAACATCTTATGTGTTAGCTTTTTCAGTCTATCTCTGATTGTCTACTTTTTCTTTCTGGTGGAATGGATTCCATCCATTGTTCATTTCTTCAGCTTTTCGTTCATTCTTTACTAGCTTATTGGTTGTACGTACACACGATGAGGTAGTTTTATTGGTACATAAAGCCTTTTCAAGCGACCCTTTAGGTTTATAATATCCTATGCTAAACCACTTTGAGTTTTCATACATATCTCCTTTCTTTTGGTGACACCCCACTATATAAGCCAACTAGACTTTCATAATTGTTTTAATATAGTTTCCCCATTATGGATTTACACTACAACAACAAAAAGCTCTTTGCGACGGTTAAAAAGGGAATTTGCGATAGGTCAAACCATCACAAGTTGCAACCTATGATGGCTACACAACAGTCAAGGTGATGGGTGTCGCTGACCCTTTTACGACGTTCAAATAAACCGTCGCTACAACTGTTGCAAGGGGTATTGCGGCTGTCTTGAACCGTCACTATTTGGAGAATTTATTTATAAAAAAAAAAAAATTAAATCAGATTTTCAGTAATTTTTGGCTTACAAGCACTCTCGCATAATAAAAGACAAGTTCATACATAATATTATATGGTCGAGACATCCCAAATAAAGACTCATAGTAATGAAATTTTAAAAAACTAGCAAATCGGAGTCTCCTTTGTACTTTTTGGAGTTTTTGGCTTCTTATTTCTTTCGAGGAAAACAATCACTCCCCAAGTAACCAACCTTAGTGTATGGCATAAACCAATAAACGCTGACAATCCTATCCACGTAAAAAAAACCTTGTTGACAATTGTGGTAGCTTCTTCGTAAACATCACCTGCGGTGGTCATCACCACAGCTGTTAAATAGGAATAAGCAAGGCTTGTGAGAGTGACCCACATCCCTAGTGATAAAAGCCACATAAGAAACCTGTGATTCAAACTAATTCCACTCACCAGCAAGAGACAAACACTTAGTGATGCAATAAAACAAATTGTGTTGGAAATAAGGAACTGTAAATATCCATCATGGTCTACAACAGATAAGACAGCTTGACCCGCACATAGATATTTGTTGCTGACATTAGTACACACTCTTTGAAGATAATCATTAAAGTCTGCTTCTGGTGGATTTGCGCTGGCACTAGGTGAATTTGCGGTGGCAATTTTTAGGTTTTCACCATCTTTCATCGAAAAGACCCCACCAGGTGGATTTAAAGCCATCTGAAATGTCATCGTTGCGATGACTGTAGCTATTAAACCCAAGTTCCCTCTCATATCATCCAAAAATTTCGTCTTGTCTCTGTAGGACAACCAACTCCGTATTTGTTTTAATACCTTTCTCCAACCTTTCTCTGGTTTCTCATTCATTGCGGTTTCTGTTGAACCACGATGACTTCCCTCTTCAATGTTCATTGTCTCTCCTTCAAAACAACCATGAAACATGAAAGAATTGTCATAACTTTTTTAATGTCCTTCAAAACAACCATGAAACATGAAAGAATTGTCATAACTTTTTTAATGTACCATATATAACACATACTTGCAAAATTTGTTTCTAGTTAAAGCGTGACAGATGAGCGTCACTCTCTATAAAACAATGTGAGACTTGAATATTTTTCCTCATGCCATACAACAACAATTTTGACCTATGGAAACAACACCTATACTTTAAAAGCTAACATTTTTTGGAGCATCAAAGAAAGCAGTTTTTAGTGTTTTTTTTTTTTTTAAGAAGAAGAAGCTAAATTAGCCCACCTAAATTGACACCAAAGATAATCGAACTTGAGACCTCGAGGAGGAGCACACTCCCAGATCCCAAGCCAATACCACTAGGCCAGCCCAAGTGGGTTTTTTAGTGTTTATTGTTGTTGAGTTTTCATTGGAATCAATTGCACCCAAACTTTAATATATACAAATGCTAAACAAACATACATGTTTCATGCTTCCTTTAACATTTTCAACTGGTAATCACAAAGTTATAAACATATTGGGTTATATAGCACAGACCATTTTCAGCCCAATTTGGAAACATTGTGCATTGAAGTTTAAACGAATTTCTTCATTTTCTTTTACTCCCTCGATCCATTTTAAAAGAGAGGTGTTAAGAGAAAATTTTGGGAGGTTTGATGTTGTCATTTTTTTGGTGCTTTGGGTCGATATCCTAATTCTAAATTTGACATTTATAGATGAGGAAAATTGCGTATCTCACTTATGAAATTGCTCAAAAACTACCTCAGCGACAGTTAACTGCAGCTCGATTTTTCCAGCGGCAATTAACTATTGTTAGGCACTTTTAAGATCGGTTCAATAACTTTTTAAGTTAGTTCGACCGGTCTAAAAAGTCACTACAAGAAAATCAGCAATTTGCGACACCTCATCTGCGACCCCTACCTCATAACTGCCTCAAAGTGCATCTTTGCAACAGTTGCTGCGACTGTTATGGTCAACCGTCGTAGAGTTTTTGGCTTATATTGATAGGCGCCTTGTAATTTGTAAATTGTTCAATCCCGCTTTTGCCCAAATTTTTCATTACGCTCATGTTTCATCTCCCCCTTCTCCATCTCACTTTCCCAAAACTTCTAAACCCTAAGACTCAAATTCATTCTCAAATCTCCAATTTCTCAATACCTAACCTCCAATTTTATCCCCTGCTTTCTCACTTGCATTCAATCACTGTTCCCTAAACCCTTCTTACTCTCAATCGTGTTTTTTCTCCATCCTCTATTGTGTTCCCTAATTTCCACCCTCTCTCTTAATCGTGTTTTTATCACTCTCAATCGTTCCCTCTCACTCTCAATCATTCATTGAATCCTTCTCACCGTGACTCTAACCCTCTCATTGCGACACAGCTGCAACCCAACAACAACCCAGATGTTCGACCCAATCTTTGCAGATTAATTTCTTGTTTTTTTGGTTTTTCAAGAATTCTGAGTATTTTTTGTTGATTCAGTGATTTTTTTTTTAATCTCTTGATTTTTTTTAATTTTTCAGTTTCGTGCAATTTGGTTTCGCAGCTGGGTTTCGCCATGGTTCACACTTCGCTGCTACTTCACTTTCTCAAGGTAATGACTTTGTTTTTCTCTAACCTTTATTCACGTCAAATTTGATTGATCTCTGCCATGATATTAAGCAAAAACAATAGATATTTAAGTGAAATGTTGCCTCCCTAAAGGAATTTTTTGTTGTTGTGCTTTATGTTGTTAATGATTGCTAATTGAAATAGATACTCGCTTAATATGGTTGATAGAAGTTGTGAGAGATTTTTGTTAAGTTTCTGAGATTTTTGTCACCGTAAAAGCAATGTAAGGGCGAGTGATTTTAATAAGTTTTATGAGATTTGTCACTGTAGAAGGAATATAAGGGGGAGGGATTTTGTTAAGTTTTCTTTGATTTGTCAACCTTTTAATACAAAGGTCATAATAATGTTATGGATTGAAAGCCATAATCAACAATTTGGACTATTCACAATGACTTCTAGTAAAGAATACGAAAATATAATCCAATAATCTCATGCTGGTTGGGATTCACATAAATAAAGAAAAAATATAGGTTCTTATCATGTACTCTTTCTTGACATCGGAGGTAGTATAAGTGATTAGTCTGAACGAAACATAGTTTAGTACTCATAATCAATGGTAATGAACAAAGTTATAAACTCCAACTATATCCTCAAGATTTATGGGATTGAAAGGACTGAAGATAACCAAATTGTGATTGTCGTGTATTTTCTATTGATGTTGTTGGTATATATTATCTGTTTGGTGTGACTTCATTATTATTTAATGGTTTACACAATTCACATATTAATCAGAATCCATTTGATCTCCTTATTGAATCCATTTGATTTTTTGTTTTTTGAGTGATTGCAGGAAATGGTTGGATGTTTGATGATTGCAGGTAGCATAATGTATCTATGTAAGCTCTTTTGGAGGTAAATGTTTGTAACTAGGTAAGCTCTTTTTATGAAGATTTATGAAGTGTAACTATGTAAGCCATTTTGGAGATAAGTCACTAGGTTCGCAAGTGAGTGTGTGGCTGCTATCTAATGCTTTAGTTTACTTTAAAATGTGATGTGTTGAAATATTGGCAAACTATTTTGTAGAAATGCTCAGTCCTTTGATTCTTCTCTCTAATTCTTATTTTCAACTTACGTTGTGAAACTCTTTGAGAACTAAAGTTTTTGCATCAAGGATCATGTTTGTCCATCAAATATGTTCTCTTGTTGGATACAAGTAGAGTTTATGCCTCGTAGAATTTATGTCCATCAACATTTAACACTACTAACACAATGCTTACAACAGATTCACATCAGTTCTGATCTGTTATTTGCATATTGTGCCGCTTTGCCATCTGCTCTGTTTGTGCCTACTTCCTTTTGTGTCTCCCTCTGTTCTGTGCGCTTAGGTTCCTATTCCATTGACATCAACAAGTTTGAATAAAGGTAAAAGTTGTGTTCTGCATTCAACACTTGTTGTGTTATGCGTTATGCGGTTTGCAATATAGGTTTTACATTTGAAGTTGTGTTTTACGTTTCTTTGTGCATTTGATAGAGCAAAGATAACTATTGTAAAGTAAAGCAATGCTATTTGCTATAATTTTGCCTATAATTATTTGCTATAATATTTTCAATTTTAGGATTTGATCTGTCAAGTCTGAAATCTGTTAAAGTTAATCACATGTGTGAATAGGGTAGACATTATGGTTACTACTGAGTTATAACATGTATTCAAATGTAGACATCAAATACAAATAATCAAAGTGGCAAGATATGGTATATGTTGTGATCTTATTTCTAACTCTACTACTAGTTTAGGAGATAATTTCTATTGGTTCATTCATTCTGCAAAATAAAGCAGTGGCAAGATTTTGTTTCTACTCTTTAGATTTGAAAAAGTTTTGTAATTGAATTGCAACAAGATATATGACTTTTTTCTTTTGTTAGAATTGTAGAGAGTATATCATATAGCATTAATTTAACAATACCTTTTTTCGCTACAAGGATATAATGAAGATGAAGATTATATGTAGTGTTCTTATTTTGATCTTGCTAACTGTAGATTAACTTGGTCACAAAAGAGGATGGATGCTTCTTTCCTCCTCCCAGGTATGACTCACAAGGTTGAATAATTTTCATATTTTAGTTTCTCTACTATCTAATGCAATATAATTTTAGTGATATTT
>Ga0228711_1005982_pt1 | contig 18308 bp, 10 predicted proteins | sample MedpolnodulmetaG_2_FD_177996 | JGI IMG/M metagenome (GOLD analysis project Ga0228711, IMG submission 177996) | Root nodule microbial communities from Medicago polymorpha collected in Santa Monica, California, United States - brown nodules | ecosystem: Host-associated > Plants > Roots > Nodule...
CCCTCTTGTGTTTTTCTCACCTTCACATATCGTCCTTTGATCTTTGGTGGACTCATTTATCTCTTTTGGGAACTTCCCGTCTCGTAGGTATTCTACAATGAGTGTCATCCCGTCTTTGATTAGATCCATTGTTGTGAGTATTTCGTCCATTTCCACTTCATAACTTGGAATGGATAAGATTTTGTGGATTATACCTTTTTTCCTCCCTTGTCTTTATAACTTGCCAATTTCGAAGGGTGTTTGCCCTAATGTTTTGTTCTCGGGGAATATGTTCAAAGTGGACGGTCTGAAAAATTCGTCGTTTCTATTCTAACAAAGGCCATGTATTTCTACATCGCTCACACCTTTGCTTCTGTTTCTCTGTTAATCTTGGATATCACCACTTGAGAATCTGACTGCATGGTCACTTCTTGGGAACGCAACTCTTCCGCCTATCTCAGTCCTGCAAGGTAGGCTTCGTACTCTAACTGGTAGCTTGTAGTGGTGAAGTTGAAGGTCAAAGAGACTTGTATGATTAGTCCTTCCTTGCTTTCTCAGAGGACACCAACTATGCTTCCCTTGAGTCTAACCGGATTTGGCCTTGGCTTAGTTCAAAACACACACACACACAAAAGAAAAGCTAGCCGAATGTACATCATCCCTAGACAAAGAGGAAACAAAAACGAAAAAATCGTCTACAACACCAATAACAAGCAGAAAAAACACCACCACACAACAAAACCACCAGAAAGATACAACACCGACCAGAACACCAAGGACCTAAACAACAAAAGGGCAACGAAGAACCAAGCCTACAACACCAAAGACGAAAGGCACGAAGATCAAGAGAGATTCCAAAGACCTCACTCAAAGGCATCCAGGCAACCCCACCACAAAGGATTGGTTCCACAACCCACTCATAATGGGAACATGGAGATCCATAGTGCTTTTCGAAAAACCAACGTTTAACATAAGTCCAAAAAAGATATCATGGCAAGCACGTTTTAAGACATAAATGATCAATTTAAAAGGGAAAAAACATTAAGTATAAGTAAAATAATCCTAAAGTAGCATTTCGGAAAGAGAAATGATATTTGAACAATCATTTTTTGACAACTTTCTTTCTCATACTCACATTATAATTTTACTTTTTCTCTCTATTGTTTTGGTTTTTGTACTAATACCTCATTTTCTTTGTAAAATTTTAGTTGTCTCAAAAGTTGTTATATAAATGGATGTTCAAATAACACAACTCTTTCGGAAAATAAAAAAAATATCATTTTTGTTCTTAATTTTTATTATTATAAAATTTATTTCATACTAAAAATGGTATTAATTAGACACACGGATGGATCAAACATAAAAGACCACAAACATTATTTTGTTAAAAAGGAATAATACCTGAATGGTTGTGGAATAAAAGGAATTAGATTGGGATGCCTTACGTGCAAAGGGAAAGTTCTAACGAAGAACATATCTCCCCATCTTAGCTTTTCATCCTCTAAAGAAACAAAAGCCTGTCCAAACCCTTGCATTTCCTCTTGTGTTTGCCAAAGCTTCTTTTTCTCTTCTATTGGAAGGTTGAAGAATTGTTGAATACCAAATTTCACATTTTCTACTAGTGAAGGGTTGACTCCATGGTTGATTAGCTGTAATTGATTTCCATGAAAATTTTATTAGGGCAAATAATGCTTAATATGTATCCTTCATAAATAGTTCTAATTGTAATAACTGGTTATCTACCATACTGTCTTAATTCCTAGATGAGATATGTCCTCAGCATGAGTGTAGAGATCATTCAATGACTAAAATACACTTTTATGATACATACTAAATGGTAGCCCACGTCTAAGTGAGGAATTTCATTAAATCTCACTTGTTTTGAAGTTTGTAAAATGTAGTAATAAATTAAAGGTCTAATAGCAGTTTTCGCCCCCAACTTTCACAAAGTTGCGATTTTGGTCTCCTAAAAAAAAAAACTACAAAACCGCCCTTTAAGTTTTGCAACTGTAGCAATTTTGACCCACAAGGACAATTTTTGGTAAAAGAAATAACATGTGGCACCTCACTTAGGGTGCCACGTCAGCATAGACTCAATCAAAATTGACATTGGGGGCCAAAACCGCCACAGATGCAAAACTTAGGGGATGGTTTTGTAGTTTTTTTCTTAGGGGTCAAAATCGCAACTTTGGAAAAGTTAGGGGGTTAAAACTGCAATTAAGCCTAAATTAAAGAAGGGAGGTGTTTGTTATAGATTTTTTAAAAACCAATTTTGATTTTCTATTTATGTTTATATGGTATTCTCAAAAATCATTTTTTTTTCAAAAATGAGTTTTATGTTTTCTTTGAACAAGAAAAATGAGTTTTATGTTGAAAATGAAATAACCATTTTAATTAGCTTTTGAAGAAAATTATTTTTATAGAAGGGAGAAGAAAATTATTTTTATAGAAGGGAGAGAAAACTATAGTTTATATATTGTGTTTACGTTTTTTCAATGCAATTAAAGAAAAACAAAAAATATTTAACATGCATACAACTTGAATGTTTTTTCAACCATGATTTAAACTTTTTAAAAAAGTTTCTGAAGAGTAGTATTCAAATTACTTTAATTAAAAATGTTTTTTAAAGAATCTAAAACAAACAAACTTTAGAATTCTTTTTATTAAATTACATTCTGAGGATCTGGTCTAGTGATAAAACTCAGGCTTGTATCTCGAGTTTCAGAGCTCGAACCTTGCTAGTGGCCCTTGAAAAAAGTAAATATTAATTTCTAATTTGTAAACAAAGTACTCCCTCCAATATATTTTATAATTTATACTCACTCCGTCCCATATTATAAGCAGAAAAAAAAAATCACATTTATTAAGAAAACTAAAATATAGTAGTTTGCAATATAATTTCTTTCTTGTGTTATCCTTGAAATAAGTTTTATAAAAAGATGTAAAAACAATTTTCATTGATTATTGAGAAAATGAAAGAGAGAGTAGATTGAATGTACTTTAAATTTAATTTCCCTTTGAAAAATATAATTTTTTGAAATAACATAATTAAATATAATAAAAATTGATTTTTTTACTTATAATTTGGAACAAAGAAAATGTGTTTTTTTTTATATAATTTGGGACAGATGGAGTACTTTGTTTAACCTTCAATTTTTATCCATAAAAAAAAAAAGGAAAATTAAGATAATTGGCCCAAACCTGGAAGAAACCCCATTCCTTACAAGCATGGTCTAGCTTCTCTAACTCAGTTGAATCTTCACATAACAATTTACTAAGATCGATAACTGGGAGTTGTGGTAAGGAAGTTGTGTTAGATACAAGAATAGGATCTTGATTTGGTTGAAGATATTGTTCTGGAACTTTTTCAATGCCTTCCTTTTCCAACTGTTGGACTGAAGGCGCCAGGACAACAGAAGTACCAGCCATTTGATGAGACTGATTGTGTGTTTGGATGGATTTAAAGAGTAAAGAAAGGGGATAATTAATTATCTTAGGATAAATTAAATAGTTACTCTCTTAACTATTCATGAGGTTTTAAACTGACCTCATAATTAATTTTCGTTACGATTTGATTTTTTAACTGGTCTCCTTTAACAAAATAAACCTTGTATCCTCTGCGAAAAATCGTTAAGTGAGAAAATGAAATATTAAATGAGTGTTTGAAAATGAGTTGTGTACAAATTTCACATTTAAAATTCTGACAGATTCAAGGACGAAAGGAGGAAACCGAAATTACTGATAAGAGTGGTTGAGGTACTAGCTGCAAGACATAATGGACAGACACATCACATGCATATCATTTTATTGATAGAGTGGTTGTGATAATTTTTTTTTCGTTGGTCGGGATTCAAACCCCGAACTTTGCATATATTATGAATTGTCCTTACCAATTGAGTTAAGCTCACATGAATAGTGGTTGTGGTACTTGTAAAACAATGAAGTTGTTGTTGGAGTTGTAATTGTAATTGTTCCATCTTAATTAAAATTGTTGTTTTTAGATTTTTAAGTTTTTGTATTTGGATTTTTAAAGTCTATTTGAAAAAGAATTTGTATCTATCGAAGTTGTTATTAAGTTGACTTACGACCATATCGTTATCTTTAAGACGTTTCGTGATGCTGTCGAAAATTGTGCAAGACAGCCTATTCAATCGAAGTAATAAAAATAAGTTCGCTTCTACGAGGACTGTGTAAATTTTATAACTGCCCTAGGCAGTAGGTTTGATTGCATAAAAAGTAAATAAGTAGATAAAAGTTGTTTTGAAAATATAACGAGAGATCAGATCAGGTCATTCGAATCCTCTGACTTATTCCATTTGGTACATTGCACCTATTTCTCATGAATACTTCTCTAATTTTACAATGGTTAACTAAAATAGCCTTAATCAATCCCTTGACTTAGGACCTTCTTCTCAGATTATAGTCCTTAATTCCTTAGATGATCTAATATTCTTTGAAGGTTTTAACAACGTTAACCTAGTATCACAAATAAACGATTAGTCATTCCTAGACTAACCCTGTTTATTAGAACAATTCAATTAGGTCTAAGTTGCAAGCTATGGTCAGTAGTAATGCAATCTCACTTATTGATATTGAAGACTCTAGCTTAGCTAATAGTATTTTTGATGATGTTCCTTTTATCATGAATTTATTTGTTGTTTAGTTAGATTCTTAGTATGTATAATAGCACCCTAGAAAATTAGGCATTCATTAACAAAGTGATTCATCTTGCTCTTGGCAAGTTGCATTTCATGTATCTTAGAAAATATTGTGTCTCTCTTGCCTTCATATCTTTCACACAACATGCATTTTTTCTCTGACTTTTAATGAATTGTATTAAACAAGGCTTGAATCGATTCATATGTCTTTTAAAATAAACATGGTGCTCTCTGACTTCATATGAATCGTATCACCTTCATAGTGAATCGATTCAAGTATGAATCGTATCATTTTTGTTTGAAACAATTCATCAAACTCTCTGACTTGTTTTGAATCGATTCAAACTAGTTACGAATCGTATCAATCACCTTCTGGGCTGTTTGAGTTGTTTCAATTATCTCTTGACACGTATCATTCTTCATCATAATTTTCCCCTTCTCCTTCTTGTCTTATGTGGTTTGAATTGATTCAACTAGTAAGTGAATCGATTCACACAGTTAATTTTGTGCGAAATTTTAGCCTTTCTACCTTATCCTACATATTGTTTTCTCCTCACATCTCCAAATTCATTGAATCATTTGCAACTATTCTCTCTAGGCCTCAAAAAACTCATTATTCATACATTCTTCAAGATTAAACACTTTTGCTTAGAATCACTTTGTTCCTTGAGTGTATAGATTCTCTAGGGTGCTAGTAGGGATTGTAAGTTGGTTCTCTCAAGAAGATTGATTGGGCTTAATCAAGGCTTCGAAGGAAGTGAATAATTTCATTCCACCTCCAAAGTATTTGGGGGTCTTTCTAACCATTCTTGAAGTCGAAGGGGGTTCGTTTACCGGATGTAGCATTGAAGGCTCGAGTGAATAGTTCGAAGGAGTCCACGAGTATTCAAGGATCCGAAGATTCAAGAAGCACCAAATTCAAGGGGTACTTGAAGTTTGGGGGAGTGTTTTACATAGAAGTTGAGGAATTAAGTTATAATTTGAAGGAACTCTTGTAAACATTGTAATCAACATTTGTTACTTAGTGGATGACCTTGGTGAAGGTGTACTTCATCAAGAAGAGTAGACTTAGCTCTAGCAAAGACGAAAAAGAGCGAACTACTATAAAAATATCGGTGTTATCTTTCTTCCATATCCTCTTTAATTTTAGTTATTGCATATGATTAATTGAATAATTGTTAGGATAATTTGCTAGTGTTGATCTAAGTAGTTTTCATTGGAAATTGTCTAATTCGTTGAATTAGGTTTAAACACTTTGCTTAGATCAATTTATTGCAACATCTATTCAATTTCACTTGTATTGTGTTTTAATTTGATAGCTTAGTAATTTTGTTCATATAGGTTTGGTTTGAAATTGTATATTGTTTTGTACTTTGCTCAAGGAATATTAACATTTTGTATAATAAGATTTGAATTATGAATCTCTCAATTCTAAGATTAAATCTTATTTCACATATTGTTATCTTTTTGATTCATTGATTATGATTGTTCGAGCACGAATCCAATAGTCAATTTCGTTAAAACTTGTTTTTTTTTATCAAAACACCAGAAAATCTTTCAAAAAGCTATTCACCCACCCACCCACCACCCCCCCACTAATTCAGATTATATGTGATCAATGTATAAAAAGCTTCAAGAAACAAGAAAATTCATTAATAATAAACAAGCAAGCAATACAAGATTTTGAAAAAAAATAGAATCAAACTAACACGACCGACATCTGAAAAGGATTTCGATTTGTTTTTTCTTCCTTTTTTTTGGTCCATCTTTTCACTATTTTTTTCTTTCTTGTTTTTTTTTTACTAAATAGAAATACCTGCAAAAAAAAAAACATTAGAAAAAGGATGGGGTTGCCTCCCATCAAGCGCTTTCTTTTACGTCATTGAGCTTGACGCTTCAACTTGTTAGGGTGGCAAAAATGACAGAAAAATACATCATCCTTCTTATTCCTCTTGTTTGGTAGGAATTCCATGAACTTCATAAAAATAAGCAGATGCTCCCATGCTTCAGATGCTAAATCTTTTCACTTGAGCTCTCCTACCATAGAGAAGAATGTGTACCGCTTTGCACATGAGTGGTTTCTTTATACCCCATTGGTTGAAACTTCAGAAAAAGACCAACACTCTTTACCTGTGGATTTTCTTCCACCACAATATCATGACAACCAGTCTCCATCTGAACAAACTTCTTTTGAGACTCATATGTTTTCTCAACAAGATCGTCAAACTGAACATCAAACTTCTCAAATCAATCTCGATTTGACATCAATAATTCATCTAAAATTATTTGAAGTTGAGAGTTATAATTTATGTTGACCACTTCCTGCTCTTCTTCTTTATCTATGAATTGCTCCTCACAATAGTAACTACTATGATAGCCTCCACAAAAATCACAATTCATACTCAATCTCGCTTCCAAATCCTTTATGTGCAGAGAGATCATCCATTTTTCATAACAAAGGATATTGATCTCTTTAGAATCAACCAGTGATCGACTACCCCATATTGCTACAAAACTCAGAGAAGCCTTTCAGTAGCAAAGCATAAAGAAATAGAAATGAAGAGCATAAATGAGAAAAATCATAAATAATAACGAAATTACAAAGTTCAAATGATTCAACAGTCCCCGACAACGGCGCCAAAAACTTGATAGACTTTTAGCAAGTGTACTAAAAATTCATCGAAGTAATAAAAATAAGTTCGTATCCACGAGGACTGTGTTAATCTCAAATTAGCAATATGGTTATTATCTAGGTTGTGTAAATTTTATAACTGCCCTAGGCAGTAGGTTTGATTGTCTAAAAAGTAAATAAGTAGTTAAAAATTGTTTTGATAATATAAGAGAGATGAGATCAGGTCATTCGAATCCTCTGATTTATTCCATTTAGTACACTGCACCTATTTCTCATGAATACTTCTCTAATTTTACGATGGTTAACTAAAATAACCATAATCAATCTCTTGACTTAGGACCCTTTTCTCATATTACAGTCCCTAATTCCTTAGGAGATCTAATATTCTTTGAAGGTTTTAAGAACATTAACCTAGTATCACAAATAAATGATTATCCATTCCTAGACTAACCCTGTTTATTTGAACAATTCAATTAGGTCTAAGTTGTCAGCTACAGTCAGTAGTCATGCAATCTCACTGATTCAGATTATATGTGATCAATGTGTAAAAAACATTAAAAACAATTGAATTGAATAAAATTAGATTGATATTCATTTGAAATCGAGTTTCACAACAACATGGTTCAAACAGAATTACATCAGAATCATCTCATGATCTACTCAAAGAAAACTAGCTAGACAACATAAAGAAAAAAATAAACCAATAAAATTACATCGTTGCAAGTGGTGCTCCTCAATTTCCTTTCAATTGGTGTTCTTGTTGCTTTCTTTAGTGATGAGTGATGTCATCTCATGCGTGTTTCCGTTTTCCTTCTCCAAAAAGTCAAAATGTGATCGTGTACAAGGAAAAGCTGCTCCCTGATGCGTGTCTCTCTTCACTTTTATATTAGCTCCTCAAACCTATTTTCCTTCCAAATTGATAGCGTGCAACAAGTTACCTCTAAAATTCCTTTTTTGACATCAAAAACTTCAACACAAATTAAATACTTAAATGTCCCAAGGAGTAGTTAAATTACGCTAAATTCATTTTTCAGTTTATGCCTATACAGCATATGTACGTTTTCAAATTCTTCTCTTCCTTCACCTCATACACAATACCCTTCTTTTCTTACTTCACCTCAGACACAATACACGATTCCACTTTCATATACCACTGAATCTTGCTACTTTCCTTGTTTATAGATCACTTTCATATACCACTAAATCTTGCTACTCTTGTGGGCCAGTATGAACTAGTCCAAATTATTCTCATCACATGATTCATATGTTTTTTTTATTTTATATGATGATGTCATCAATTGTAGTAGGATTAGCAAATTATGGGTGGAAATTTATAAAGGATGTTATTCGTTTGTAGTGAATTTTGTAATCATGGTGGTGATTTTGTTTTTTTAGATTCGATTGATGCGGTGATTAATCGTTTGGTGATTAAAAACAGAACTTTTACATAAGTGAATGATGTCGGGGAAATGAAGTTTAGATTTTGAGGTGAAGGAAGAGAAGATTTTGGAGCTCCTTATTCATGGTGAGTTATGGAAATAAGAAATAAGGAATAAGCATAAATTGAAAAATGAATTCAGCGGTAGTTAACTACCACTGAGGTCAGCGGTAGTTAACTATTGTCGGGTTGTCAACGGTAGTTAACTACCGCTCAAGACATTTAAGTATCTTACTTGTGTTTTTAGGAAGTTTTTGATATAAAAAACAATTTTCAGTTACCTTTTCTTTTTTTCTTGGTTCAACATCATAAGAAAAAGCCCAATTGGTTTTAATTCCTGCACCCTCATGCTACTTTGTGTGGTTTCATTTTCTTTTGCTATATTCACACATCCAAAAGTAAATATTTGTTCATGTAGCCATCAACATAATTCAACCAGCCAAGTTTTTCTTTCCTTGATCATACAACCACTAAATATAATCATAACATGCTATTGCTCAATAAATTAAAGACAACAATTCATTCAAAATGACTCTAAATTAAATATTATATAAATAATAATAGACAAAATACTTAATTGAAATGACTCTAAAAATAGTGTATGACTGACTGTCATCACCGTCCATAGGATAAAACAAGCTCAACTACAATTGTGTGATTAACTAATGCATTGTAGAAAACCGTTCAAGATTTACGCATTCAATATGGTACTAAAACCTCTCATATTTTTATGTTGAAATCATAACTATGACCACACATCAACACAAGTGAGAGAGAGAGAGAGAGAGAAAGATGAGACTAGATCATAAAAGTATGTTTAATTGCATAAAAATAAATATGCAGAAAATAAAGATTTGTTTGGAAAATATATGGAGCGATGAGACTAGGTCATTCGAATCCTCCGATTTCACTTCTTTGGTACTATGCACCTATTTCCTATGAATACTTCCCTAGTTCACGATGGTTAACTTATATAGCCCTAATCAATCCCTAGACTTAGGACCCTCTTCTCAGATTACAGTACCTAATTCCTTCGGTGATCTAATATTCTTTGAAGGTTTTAAGAAAGTTAACTTAATATCACAAATAAATGATTATCCATTCCTAGACTAAACCTGCTTATTTGAACAATTCAATTAGGTCTATGTTGTAAGCTATGGTCAGTAGTCATTCAGTCTTACCTATTAAGATTATATGGTGTCAATATATAAAAAACATTAAGAACAATTGAATTGAATAGAACTATATTGATATTCATATATGAAATAGAGTTTCACAGTAACATGACTCAAACAAAGTTACATCAGATTCATCTCAGACCTAATCTCTAAAAGATTTAGCTACTCATAATCAAAATTACAAATAACATAATCAATGGAAGGATTAAAACATACATAAATTGACTATGAGTTGGTTACAAAGCCTTTTCTTCAATCCTTTGTTCTCAAAATCGCACTTTAGGTCTCCAAAATTTCCAACCCTTAATTCTGAAACTAAATTATGCTTAAATAGGAAATTTTGCGCCTCCAATCATGACACGATTTTCAGCAATCGTGTCACGATTTTGCCTTCAGTAACAAGAAATCCAAAATTAGGGTTTTTGGAAACGTGTCACGATTTTGGAACGTGACACGATTTCCTTGGCGGATTTGCATCTTCTTCTGGTCTTCAAATCGTGTCACGATTTTCAGTAATCGTGACACGTTTTCTCATTCTTTCCAATCTTCAGTTTTCTCTGTTTTTCTTGTTGTCTAAGCTTGCTTGCGAACTCAAAATATCAAGGAATTTACATTAAAAATTACGTAATGACAAGGTGTCATCACATTACGTCCTTGTTTTGAACAAAAAAAATTAGGTTTTGAAAAACGCTAATCCTAATAGTTTATTATTTATTAAAAAAAAATGTTTTAGATAAACCAAGAATATGAACTTGCATCCAAGTGGTAGTTAGACATCCCAACTAAGTTTACTTTCCTAAATACCCCAAATCAAATGCAAGCATACTCATAATAAAATATTACTAATAGAATAAGAAATACAAAGAGTTGGAAGATTGTGTCGAACCCAAGGCAAAAGAAAAAAAAGATATTTGAAGAACATAAAAAAGAGCTAAGGAAATCATAAATTAGGTCATCCTAGTCGATCCATACAAAATATATCTCTTAAAAACAAAGAACTTCTTCTTCTATCGATTTTTCAAAACCATAACACCTTCAGTCAGAAAAGAAGAAATGATGTTGAACGCCAACACCGCTAATACTCCAAAAGTGAAACTTATTAGTAATGTTTGTTATTCTCACCCTTGTATCAAGTATTATATTTTATATTCCCAATTTTGGACTTCATCTTCTTTTTGTGACTCTTCGAATACAAGTAGAGAAACTTATATTATCAATATTTTCTTCGGCGTCTCTAGAGTCAAAAACTTTCTAAATAATTGCGAGATCTTTTTGAGCAAGGCGACTCAAAATTTGATGTGATGGTTATACTACAAGAGGCGTCTCCTATAAAATTTCTTGTTCATGCTCAATATCATTAGAAACATTAGCAACATGATGCTCATGCATGTCATTCTTTGCACCAGTGTCATGAACAACCTCTGCATCTTGATTCTTCTCAAATGTGTCATTATCATCATTAACAACTTGTTGTTGTACCCCAAAATCATTCTTAGTATAAGGAGCCTCATAGCGGATCTTTATTGTTTCATCATTTATAATGCACGCAATTGTGGCAATTTTAGGATCCTCATTAACAATAGCCTCGGGTTGCGCATTAACTATGACATGATGTTCATCCGTAGCAGGTTGAACCACAGTAATTTCCTGCCAATTATTCCTATCAATCATTAACTATGACCTGAATCCACATCATCATCATTCCTATCTATCAGTTTTTCAAAAGATGAATCGATGCATGCAATATTCTCCTTTTCTTGACAACCATGAAGTATTTGCTTCTAAATATTTTGTAGCAGTTTCCCTTTGTCTAATTTCACTAATTTTTCCTTGCGATCTTCCCATTTTGCCGAGGGTGCAACTAACGACATTTATAGACATTGTGGCCAATATTTTTGCAATGAGTACAAAATTCTGACAACCATTCATATTTGGAAACAGATCCTCTCCTGTGTTTTGTCTACTGCCGTGTCTCTTGTGCCAATTCATAGTGTTTGGATTTAATACAACGGTTGATTGAAAACATGAGGAAAAGTGTCAATTAAAGAAGAGAGAGAAACGCACGCTCGGTTCTTTTCTTCATTTTTTCAGAGTTTCATAACCTTAATTGCTTCTATGTAACAGCTTGTGTTTAATTGTAATAGTCATTATGTAGATCACCTAACTAATAACATCTTTAGATGTTCATTTTTCAATGGGCATTTTTTCAAGTCCAGACAATTGCTTTTCCCGCTCATATCTTTGTTTCCTCACAGTTATAACCGTGTAACAAAGGGATCTATGTCTAGTGAATTATGTAATTAGCCATTGAAGAAGGTTTAATTTAACAATTGACCAAATTTTACAATCACGCTGGTCAATACAAAATAAAGGATGAGCCATAATTTCCATGATTGAGTCTTAAACCTTGATTCAATATTGCCATCAAGTATCAATCTTATAATGGGACTTCTGTAACATGAGTGTTATTGTCGGCGACGGGTTTGGACTGAGGTGGCCAAAAAGTGGTGGCGGTGGAATGGTGGTGGTGCGACGCGATTGATGAAGACGGTGAGGATATTAGCCAGTTTCATCTCTCATATCGTGAAATACAATTTGTTTTCTTTTTAAATTTTTTACTTCTTTTTTTCCAATCAATCTAAAGGCTTAAATTGGCGCAGGACGATGGCAGGAGAGAGAAAACTGGAGAGGATCCAGATCCTTCATATTGAACCTCCACATTAAAAGCAAAACCACCCTTTCCACTAGTACTTCATAAAATAGGCAACGTAAGAGATCTATATCTACTTGTATGCACGCGTAGTACAAAGTTTCGCTCTGCAGATGGAGAATATTGGAGAAAATGTTACTTACTGAAGATAATTTGGCGCAATATTTTGAACAATGATGCTTTAACTTGCGTGGAAGATTGTGGATGAAATAGAGATTTGTATCACTTATATTTTTATTGAGGATATATTTAAGTTCTTTGGAATGCAATTCTAAATGGTTGGGTATTTTTTTTTTACAAAAACAAACGATATTCATTCATTCAAATGGATATAGTACATCATTCAACACCGCTAATAAAGTAAAAGATGAATATGTGAACAAACTCACAACATCCAAGTTAATAGCATATAACGGCATAATGCCTACAAAAATATATAATAAAATGAAAGTGACCGGAATACCCATGCCTCAGAATCTGCAATGTTGGTGCCCAAATCTTTGATTGAATAATCGATATTTCAATATGAATCAAATGAACACCACAACAAAATGGAAAATAAAACATTGTTGCACAAGACGTAGAATAACATAAAACAACACTCAGATGACGAAATCACGAAGAAAAAACCTAGATCAATTTGAAAATCACTTATTTAGATTGAAATAGAGAGAAAGAGATGTTTGGGCATTTATAATGCTTTATAAAACAAAGCTAATAATTCTACTATCTAATTTTGTTATCTTGTCATCCTAAAAAATATTCAAGTTATTTGGTTGAGTTGTGTTTCCGCATTATGGAAAGAAGTAATAGTAGATTATTTTGTGAAAAGGAGTAGTCTATGGCACATATATTGGACAACGTGAAAAATCATACTTGATTTTTAGCTCAAAGTAAAATTGGCAGACTTTGATTATCAACTAAATTAATGGTGGTCTAATCTTTCAGATTGTGGTTGAATTTTATATATTTGTATTTTGATATGAGTTCCAACACTAGTTGTATTTTTTTTATAACATAGGAAATAAGGTGTATGTTTGGGTTCCAACAATCACTAACATATAAAACCAATAGTTAGAAAAGAAAAGAGAATGAACTTATAGGGTAGAGAGTAAGACTATGGCTGATTTAAAGAGGAATGAGTTATTTTTTTTCGCTTGATTAAATTCCTAGCCATTTGATCAAAACTCTTCCCATGAGCTTTTAATCTAAGCCATAAATTCAATTGTGATCACCAAGACTTACATGTTCGTCGCCAAGTTTCTAAGCAAGCAAACAAACCTCATTTCGCTCACAACTCGAAAATTCTTGCGGCACAACATTTTCTCTCAAAATAATAAATGATATAAAATCCTCAATAAGATAAATTTTAATCAAGACTAAGGAATAGAGAAGTTGGAGGTCTTGGATTCAAACCAAAATGAAGAAAAAAATATAATCTAAAAATTAATTACTAACATTTACCTTTAAATAAAAAATAGATAAAAAGGCTACAAATTATTCAAAGAGGGAAGGAGTGATTTTTATTTGCTTCATTACATTCCTAGCTACTTGATCACAATTCTTCTTGTACTCTTCTAATCTAAGACATTTATTCAATCGTGATCACCCAGACTTAATTAAAATAATAATGGGTTTAATTCTATCCACAGATCTCACTAATATAATCCTCTGAAAAACTCTCACTAATATAATATTAATAAACCAAATAATATATTGGTTCCCAAATTTCTTACTAAACAAATATAATTTCGCTCACAACTCTATTTCTCGCGCACAATATTTTCGATCAAAATAATAAATGATATAAATTCCTTCGTAAAATAAATTTTTATATTTTGCGACAATTTATTTTCTCTCATTGAGATTTTAATCTATAACTCTTATCATCATAACAAAGTAAAATTATGACTACAAACTATGTATTAAGTATTTTTTATAATTTTAGTGACCAACATAGGTTTTTAAGTTTCAGCAACATAAGAATATTTGTATGTCGTCACAAAAAATCACTGGAAATTGTATTCACACAAAAAATTAATTCACACAACTCAAGCCATAAACATATGTGCACATACATCTTACATGCTGCGAAAAACATTTCTCAAATATAGTCGGTCAAACAAAACAAATAAACAATATCTGAAATAAATTCAACGACAAAACTCTAGACCAGCTATTATGCTTAACACAAACAATAATTCATGTGTCTAACCCAAAAAGTTCCGACAAAATACAGTAGTTTAAAAAAAACGAACTAAAAAAAGTTGTTTTTGAGAATGAAACAACAAACTAAAATTAAAGTTGAAGGCAGCTTATGAATAAACAAGATGCTTTTATGCAACATTAAAATCTGAAAACCATTCATTTATCCATCCTTATATGTTGTTCTTGCGCTTCTTCGTCTTTGTCTTTGTTGAATGAGGCTCGGGGAATTCACAAACGTTGTATGAATCAGATGTAACCTTGGCCAGTGATGTACCAGGAAAAACGGCCTACACAAGAATTAAATCTTAGAGTTAAAACTTTTTTTTTTGGTTGAGAAATTTGTAATTAAACCTCAAAGCTTTCAAACACCGACATGAACAAAACATTATATATCAATACCATTATATTCTTCTAAACAAAACATTACAACACATTCTAAAAAGAAAATGAAATTTATTCAGTCAATCAAGTAGGCATACACCCATGATAATATTTTTAAAGGTTAATAGTGCTTTATCCCCCTGTAATATTGGTCATTTTCGGTTTATTCCCCTGTAAAAAAAATAGATTCCATCCTTGTAATTTGAAGATTCTTTGGTTTTTGACCTTCATGAATTTTGACTATACAAAATCGATGATAAGGCAGGGAGTAAACCGAAATTTGCTCAGATTACAAGAGGCAAAAGTACCATAAATTACGTAATTTGATGTCATAAGGTCCAAAATCAAAAAATCTTCAAATTACAAGGATGAAATCTGAATAAAAAAATTACTGGGAGTAAAGCACTATTAACCCTATTTTTAAATTGCACTCACAGAAAATTATGGACAAATAAAACTAATTAAAAATATTAATTGAATCTAAGTCAAGATATTAAATTGAGGCCGATGTGGAACCTATCTATTGTTATCAATTTGGTTTAATTCAAAGATCATGTAATCAAAATATCAATCAGAAGTTGTAAATGACTAAATTCACTTAATTCGGGGTTGTTTTGAGATGATTCTGATATAAAAATATGAATCTCTCTATCCAAATCTGAATTCATATCCAATTTTGAGAATTTATTGAAATTTAAAAGCATGGGTGATTACGAGAGAACATAAAAAAACTTACTTTCAATCGATTTTGAACAATATTGGTCCGCTTGATCAACTTTCGTGATGGAGGTTGACCTGTCATTATGGTAAGATCTTCCTCAATCTCACTATTGGACAATTCAATGTGAATTTTTTCCAATATCCCTTTTGCTGACCTTAATTTTTTATGATACTCATCTACCACTGTTGCAGATGGAAACCCTAATTTTTGTTGCTCCTTTTCCAATTTGTTCCTATCAACAATTACGTTGCACATGTTTTCCTCCTTACTCTCAAGATCTAGAATAATCCTCTTACTAATAGATCCATTCCCATAATTTTTATTGGAAATATCGGTGTTAGATCCATGTTTTCTCGATCTCAAGATCATTCTTTGTTTTTGTGATTCACCACCTGGAACCCCACCATTTCCAGTTGGTATGTTTTTGGACATATCGGAGAGTCGTAAAGTGAAAGGGTTAGGGATAAAAACAAGAGTTCAAAAAGTTGAGAAGAAAATTACAAATGAAAGGATTAAAAGGGGTTTTGATCCTTTTTTTTTGTTATACACCAAGTGTATGACCTTTTAGTGATCTTATCTCTTCTTTTAAATTCTTTTATATTTTTTAATATTTAAAACATCAATTACTTAAGTTTTACTAACCTAGAACATAAGATATAATATATTTTACAGAGCCTGGTAAATGTGATATTGATTTGTCTAAGAACAAAGCTTAGGAAGATGTGATCTTGATGTTCGTGCTATTGACAATCTGGTACGATAGAGGAAGTTTCCTGAGCGGAGGAGGCGGTCCTTTGACAGTGGGGGAAGATACCTTCAAAACATGTAACTTCGCGTAGCGATGATTCCACATTATAAAGATGAGCTCGTTGTAACTGTTTCCATGAAATCCGGAGTGGATTGTGGAGACCATTGGAGATTGATTGAACGACCAGGATCGTCCTAGCACTACGATTTTATGCAGAAAGGCACACATGTGACTATCCCTAAGTTTCCATAAGGCAGTGTTTGATGTGCCCACCATAATGGGCCAAAGTTTGATCTCGAACAATTGCCCCCTAAGCCTTCACTGTATTTATGACATTACGAGTGATGGTCAGATTTAGGCAAGTGTACCGAATCGTTTACCAAATAATTAATTGTAAGTAGAGTATCGTATCCACAATGATTGTCATTCTAACTAGGAAATTCACCACTTATTTGGGAACAATTAAAATAAATAAAATAAAAGATAAAGGGGGTAAAGAGGTTTGAAATTTAGTATGTTTGTGAAGGTGAGAAAAACCACAAGACGGGGGGTTGAATTTTGTTTTCAAAAATTTCTTCCTTACGTTCTGAAGAACTGTTCCCAGGTTCAGAGTCTGAGTGAGTTCAGAGTCTTAGTGCAGCGGATAAATGTAAGAGAACAGAGAAAGAAAGAACACAAACAATTATACAGGTTCCTTCCACAAACCGGAAGCAGTCCTGTCCCCCTTGCACTTCCAAGGATAGTTCCACTAAAATGTAATGTCAAATTACAAGTTGCTCAATCACACAAGAAAGAGACTTCTCAATGCTCAAGGACAACTCCAAGAGACTTCTATGCTCAAGGACAACTCTAAGAGACTTCCTTTGCTCAATCACAACTGAAAGAGACTTATCTTAACAATTACAAAGAATTGAATAAGGTTTTGAATACTTGATATACAATCAGAGGTATTCACAATACAATACGAAACAGAACAGACTCTGTTTTTCTAGACACTTGAGAATTCTAAGATATGAACTATTGTAAGAATTCTCTAAGTTGTTGATGTTTTGTTTTCGACGTTTTGCACAGAGAGTATTGGCCTCGTATATGTTCTTGTGTCTATATTTATTCTTCAAGTCTTTATCCCTATATATAGAGGATTTGAGAGACATTGAGAATTAGCCGTTACATCAACTTGTCTTGCTTGAAGCTTTGATTCTTCACCATTGATCTTTTGCCTGATTTGATAATTGTCCTATAAAGAACTAATTTCAAATCCATTCCATTTGAAAAGGAAAAATCTCTGCAACAACGTTACTGTTATTCTTGTCTTGATGTAGAGACAAAGTTGCAGATATGGTGGTTGCAGAGTTCGTGGTTGTACACTTCGTACATTGTACTTTGTCAACTCTGGTGAAGTAGCTTCTGGCGAGATGACGTTGCTTCTGATGACGTGTCTTCAGGAGCTCTATCTTCAGACTCGTTTCTTCAGACGCACTTCTTCAGACGCATTCTTCCAGACGCTCTAAGCTTCAAATAAAATTCATTTGCTCTTTGACTTGTTCAATCAGAATCTTTATGAATAGTACTTGAATTTGGATCCTGTACACTTGAACAAATTGTTTAGCATATCCAATTGATAATTTTTAATACCTTGTTATCATCAAAACTCA
>Ga0228711_1005983_pt1 | contig 18304 bp, 5 predicted proteins | sample MedpolnodulmetaG_2_FD_177996 | JGI IMG/M metagenome (GOLD analysis project Ga0228711, IMG submission 177996) | Root nodule microbial communities from Medicago polymorpha collected in Santa Monica, California, United States - brown nodules | ecosystem: Host-associated > Plants > Roots > Nodule...
TCATGCTCCTTGAGACAAATACTGCACATAGAGGCTAATTGACAACCTCTAGTTATGAGATTTTCATCGGTTGGCATTCTATTATGAAGAATTCTCCATATTAGAATAGATTTAGAAGGAGGAATGTTTGGAGACCAAATTGTTTTTGCCCATTGAATTTTCTGTCCCTTAGAAGATTTGAATAAAAATGCATCTTTGAATGAAAGAAGACCATTTTGAGTATGCTTCCAATTTAAACTGTCCTCCATTTGGATCTTAGGAATAGTGATCTGTATAGTAAGCTGCATGATGACTGGGAAAGAATTTTGCAGATGCAAAGGAATGTTCCACTGATAGTTGTCTATATACTCACTAACTTTGACCTCAAGTTGACTAGCAAGGGTATGATTAAGGAATCATACCCTTGCTAAGAAGAGAACATTATAACATTCACCACATTGATAACACCACAAAAAAGGAATCAATAAACCTGTTGAGCACAAAAAATAACAATGAATAGTATAATTGGTGAATCATATTAGTAGAAGCTCCATTGCATCAGTGTCTCCTTTAATCATAGCAAACAGGTATGCATACACAATATTGTCTTTAAATAGGTATTTAAAGACAGTATTGTCTCCAACTGATTTTGCAGTTAAATTTCCATTTTCATGTCATTGCTATTGTCATTGTTATTGTTTTTCATGTCATTGCTACAGTCATTGTTATTGTTTTTCATGTCATAACAGTGAGTAGGTATTTAACACTTGAATGGCAGCCACACAAAAAAAGCTATGATGATAATTGTTTTTCATGTCATTGCTACTGTCATTGTATGCAGATCATGTCATTGCTATTGTCATTGTTATTGTTACTAGTACAAATACATCAATAATGAGAGAAACAAAAAACAAAATGATGAAACTAAATCATGAAGGAATCTGAGGCCATTTTCATATCAGTGACTATCATTTCTTATAGGGTGAATAGTGATTTTTCTCTGTAATATAGGTCATTTCCGATTTTCACTCTTACGAAATTTTCGGTTTGAATTCCATCATCGTAAAAAAAAAAATCTTCCAGAAAACCCCCCTCCTCATATGACTGTGCATACTTGCTGACGTAGTACACTGTGTGGCACGCTGACTGTGCATATGTGCTTATGTGGCGCGCTGACTGTATAATTTTTTTTTATTTTTTTAAGGGTACACGTGACATTTGTGCCTATTTTTTTAAAAAAAATAATAAAAATAAAAATGAATTTATATTAATTTAAAAAAATAAAATCTGAAAATTAATTTTCAAAAATTTAAAATCGTAAAAATATGATTTTTTTATTAAATAAAAAATCAATATATATTAATTTAAGAATAAAAAAAATTTAAAAAATCTGAAAATTAATTTTCGAAAATAAAAAAATATGGTAAAAATTAGAAAAAATATTTATTTTTTATTTTAAAAAAATTCAGGAAAAATATTTTAAATTTTTCAGAATTTTCAATTCTAACAAAATATGATATAAATTTAATTTTTTTTATTTTCAAAGAATTTATCCCAGAATTCTTTATTGATAGAAAAAGTTTAAAAAAACTGTTTTTTTGCAAAAAATCTGACCTTTTTAATAAATTTTGATTTTTTTTTATTTTGAAAATTAAATTCTTGAATTTTTAAAAATCTTCTTAATTTCGAAAAAGATCCAAAAAAATTTAATTTGGAAAAAAATCTTAATTTTTAAAATTTTCTGTAAAAAAATCTGACTAAAAAAACTTAAAGTTTTTTCTGAATTTTAGAGAGAAATTTTATCTATTTTTTCAAATTTCGAAAAAAAATATAAAAGTTTTTTCTAATATTTCTAAATTCAGAAAAAAAATATTAATTATTTTTCGATTTTTAAAATTTTTGGAAATAAAATCTGAATATTTTTCTAATTTTTTAAATTTTCAAAAAAATATCTTAATGTTTATCTATTTTTAAAATTTTTGGCAAAAAAATCTAAATTTTTTTTGGATTTTTTTATTTTATTTTAAATTAATTTTCATATATTTTTTAAAAAAAATCCGATGTTGATGGCCTTTTTTACATGTGGTCAATTAAAAAATAATGTCAAATCAGCGCCACATATTAGATTCTGCTGAGTTGGATGGGGGAGGGGGTTTTCCGAAAGAAAAATATTTTTTACGAGGACATTATCCAAACCGAAAATTTAATAGGGGTGAAAACTGGAAATAACCTATAATAGAAATTGGAAAATACAACTACTAACCTCAACATCATCGCCATTTGCTCTTTGACGGATGTATCTGGGGCATACAAATGAATTTGTTTCCTAAGACCTAAATCACGCACTATCTCATTTGGATTAAACTCATTGACCACATTAGGCGGTGGTTCTTCTACTTCGGCTTGCAGTTGCACAACATTCACATTCTCAATACTTGTTGTATCTACCAAAAACCTCCTCATCTCTGAGAATAGAGAGGGTTATAAAATGTTAAATCAAAATATAGTACTATTGAAGAGCCAGACATTACTAAGAATTTCAAAATACATATGTATTCAATAGGAGACTACAACTCTACAAATAAACAAAAATGTTAAATCAAAATATAGGATCGTTGAAATGCCAGACATTAAAACAGAGTATAAGCAGAGACATGCCAACATTTTTTAACACCAATTTTTACAAAATCACAATTTTTCAATTAATCAATTCATTAACACCAATTCATCAACCATTAACAATTTAACACCAATTCATCAACTATTAATCAATTTTTCAATTACAAAATCACAAATAATCAATTTTTCTAAAACCCAAAACAACTAAACAAGGAAGGAAGGAAGGGGAAGAGATTACGTTTAGGGTCCGTTTGATGGCCATGATAGGATAGAGGCAAGATATGATACAAAGCTGAATAGAGATAGGATATGATAAGGACATGATAAACATTAGTCCTATCATGTGTTTGATCCGCACATGATAACAAACAGGATATCATTATAATTAAATGAAAAAATTACTCTCATAATTAATTAAATATTATAAAAATGACATGGTATTAATTATAACAGAAAATACATGCTATCATTATTTTAAAAATGACAATATTTTAAAAATGGGAGAATATCAAGATAATAAATAAGGAATGATCTTCTAATCCCATCAGGATAATTTCTAACCCAGCCTATACTCAGGATAGAAATTACAAAGGAAAGTCAGGATATGATAGGAAAATGGTTTATTTTATCCTATCCCTTTGGTGCTTCAAACATGAGATTTAAGCAAGATATAATGTATCATATCATGTGTCCCTATCTTGACCATCAAACAGACCCTTAGAGTGAATGAGAAGAGACTAGCAACCAGTCACCAGAGCTATTGAATAAGAAAAGAGACTGATGAGAGTTCAGAGAGGCAGAGAGCTGAGAACGGGAGAGGCTAGACAAATATTTGTGTTTTCTTTTCCTGGAATTTAAGCGCGCGTTTCTTTTCCTGAGATGCCTGCCCAATAATTTTTTTTTATAAGTGTGTCATTGGGCTTTGGGTTGGGCCTGATGTGCAAAAATTGTCGATCGAGCCCGGGCGACCGTCTGGGGTCGTCGGGCGGTGAAACCACCCTTGCCTGCAAAGGCTTTGTATCCAATCTCTATATAAACGAGGTTTGCAATGTTCAAGTTCTTCTCCATTGCATTGCTGGTTTTGATATAGTTTGTTTGCTGATATAGAAACGGAGAAGTCACTTCACATGTTGGCTGATATTGTACCTAGGAAGGATTCGTGGAGGATCAAGGTTCGTATTGTTAGAATTTGGCGAGTTCTAACTTTCTTGAAGCCTAATCAAACCAATTCAGTTGAGATGGTGCTTGTTGATGAAAAGGTTAGTTGTTTTTTTATATATTAGGTCTTTTATGGTTGTTTGATACATTCCTTAATTATTATCGTTTGTATGATTTGGTTGATTTTTCAATCAAGGGACTATGATTCACGCTACATTGAGGAAGCAACTTTTATATATCTTTCAAGGGACTATGGATCGTATCTATAGAATGTCTCATTTCTCTATAGCTCCTAGCTTTGGATTGTATCTCACAATTATGCATCCATATAAATTGGTTTTTCAGATGAAGACTAATGTTTAATGATGTGAAAGTTCACTCATCCCTTTCTATGGATTCTCAATGAGTAACATAGTTGATGTTTATAGTCATATGGTTTATTATGAACATTTAGTTGGTGGTAATTTTATTTATTTGGTTTCATTTGTTCATATGCAATAATGAAAATTTATCTCAATCTATTGCTGTGTGTGAATTAGATGTTATAGGGTTGATGACTGGTATGTCCTATGTAACAGCCCGTTTTTCGCTAGATTTATTTTATTATTTATTTATGTGTGTTTATGTATGCTTGTATGTGATTAATTGCCTCTGTGTGCGTTTTGGTTGGGATTAGTGGAATTTAGCGTTAGAAGGATCATTTTGTGAGCAAGGGTAAATTAGTAATTTCATTGTGAGAATTATTTTTAGTGTGTTAATTGGGAATTATATTTTTACTAAGTTACTAGTCGGTTGTGGTAATTAGTTAAGAGTCAGTAACTATTCGATAACTTTTAACCGTAAGTGGGTAGAAACTTTATAAATTGGTTAATGAGTGTTTTGAGCCTATTAAGACATAAAAGGGTAAGCCCATTAGTGAGGAGCCTATTTAAACCTTAGTCTTTGAGAAAAATTAGGTCACTTAGAATCATTTGTTCATTTTCAAAAAACTTTTGAGAGAGGTAGAGAGAGAAAGTGCTAGAGGAAGAGAAAAAGGGTTTTGAAGAGAGAAGAACTTGGAGAGCAAGAAGAGGGTAGAGATTTAAGGGATTGGAGCTAAACTGAAGCATTAGCTTAATTTTGTGAAGGATTGAGGTAAGGGGGCTAGTATCCTCTCATAATCTTTTGTATAATCTCTTTTCTACTTAAAACCCATAAGTGTTTATTTGTGAAAAGTGATTGTAGTGAATTTAATTGGTGAAATTCGTGCTTATGTTTTGATGTAAGGTTTGGGTATGTGAATTTGTTGATAATTAAGTTGTTGATGATGAAATTACTTGCTCAATTATATATATATATATATATATATATATATATATATATATGAATACTTTCTATTTTGCTCAAAATTGGTGAAGTATGATATTGTTGTTGATGTGTTGTTGATGAATTCATATTTAATTGATGTTGTTGCTGTTATGAGATGTTGTTGATGATTGAAACCTTGGGTAATCATAATCATAGAGTTGTGGCGTGAATTTGTGATAGAATGATGTTTTGATTCAAGTTTTATATGGATTTGAGTGTCTTTATATGTCTAGAAACGTTTAGACAAACCTTGGGAACAAATTTGGACATTAGGGATTCAAAATTGGGATTTTGGGGTGAAAATGAAGTTTTACCCGAGAGATAACTGTCTAAGCTCGCCATGGCGAGCAAACTGGTGGCCATGGCGAGTGAAGGAACTATCCAGCTCGCCATGGCGAGTGATTTGGTGGCCATGGTGAGTTGTTCAGTAAATCAACTCATGTTTTTGTCGTTTTAGGGTTTTGGGGGCCGATCAGAGTTTTCTAAAATGCTCCTTTCAACATGTTTGATAACTGTTTTTACTATTTAACCTACTGGAACATCTTATGGATTTGGATTGACTTGATTTTGTGAATTGAACTTAACTTTTGAAAAATGTCCAAGAACGTCGATTTTTTCCGGAACTTGTTTTTCTTAATGAAATGGAGTAGGGTTAAGGTTATATATTAATTATATGTTTTCTAAAAATGGTTGTGGTTGGTTTCATTGAGTTTAAACTTGTTTTTCTTTGAAAATGGAACTCTTTTAGAAAAGTGATAAAGAGAGATGAACTTTGTGATTTTGATGATTTTTTCGTAGTTAGCCGGTGAAACGCACATGTATATTCAATTGTACTCATATGTGATCTAAGTGTATACATAGTTGAGGCAATAGAGTTTGTTTACTTGATTTTGGTTCAATTGTCTTAATTGTTTTAAAGTTGTAAAATGATAGACGAACTTTGTCGAAAGTGATCTTTAAGGCCGAATACTTTGCAAATCTTTATGAATAGCTTTACATGATTATAGGAAGATGTATGAATGATTGATAGGTGTTGAATATGATGTTTATCATAGTGTGGTGGATTTTCTTCTTTACTTGAATTGTAAGAAATTGTATGGAGTTGTTGATTTGTAATGATGTTGATAATGTTGGTGAATGCATGTACGTTGATGATGTTGGTGAGTTGTTGTTGAACATGTGCATAGTGTGTCGTATGCTCATGCATTCATAGTTGTGGTTTATTTATATCCAGTTGAGGTGTTTATGATGTGTTGTTGGCATCATGGGGTGACGGCCTAGACGTTGTTGGTGACGGTACCGCATGCATGTAGGAGTGTGTCTAGGAACATATTATGTTGTGGCATGAGTCCTAGTTGTTTTGATACCTGGTGTTTGATGTGAATGGTGGTTGGCATATTTGTGATTTGTGAATTGGTTGTTATTGATGAATAATGTTTAAGTTGAATTCTCTTTTAATTGAATTATTTGAAGTTTTAAATTGATGAATATATTTCCAATTATTTATGCTGATTATGATTGATGTTAAGCTAACCCCTAGTGTTCTTTGACCGCCTACCTGTTTGTATGAATGGGTAGACGGCGTGCAAGAGTGATATTTTAGCTTGCTGGGTGAGTTGTTTGAGGATAACGGGAGCTTCCTCTGTTTATCCGTTTAGAGTCTTAATATAGGCTCTGATGTAGGATTGTTGGTCTATGTTTTATTTTTGGATGGATTATGTTGATTGAGATTTTATCCTTATGTTGGGATTTGGAGATTTTATTTGGTGACGTATATGTATGAGTTATGACATGTATATTTTTTTTGGAGATGTATGTTTTATTTCCGCTGTGACTGTTGAGACATTTTATATATGCATGTTGTTTTGAGATCTTTTGAAGACGTAGCGTCTATTTCTTGAATAATTGTATTATTCGCGTGTTTTATCGCTTTAATAGAAGTAGGGCGTTACATCCTAGAAGAATGAATATGTTAGGTAGAGCTGAGCATGACATCCGGACCCACCTGAAAACTGATGTATTCGAATAAACCGCGGGTCATACGGGTCTGATTAATATTGGCCTCAGGTGAAGACAAAGGGAAAATTGGGTCCATGTGAGTTTGTACGGTCGGGCCCGGTTTTTTCAGATCCAAAACCGTTTATACCCGTAACCGACCGCATCAAGCGTTATGCTATACTACAGCCATACAGTTCCTTGTTCAATCAATACATGTACATTTTCTTGAGACCCCAAAGCACACTGCCATATGCCCATAAAGCTTTTATAAGCTACCTGTTTTAACCTTGTATCTACACATTAACCAACTCAAATGAAAAATACATTTAAAATTTTTAAAAATATTTGACACTTGGCAGACATATGTTTAAGCTACTAGCAGGTGTGGTGTGTATGTGTACCATGAACCGATGAAGATACATAAAAAAGTCAACAAAAGCATTAATAATAGAATATTATTTAAAAGCATTGTCCAATCCTACACTGTTTTGATACTGACTTTAATACCTTGAGACTCACAATTCACATTCACAAAATAAAAATTAACTACTCCAATATTTAATTTAATACCTTGATATATCTCATTATATGTATTTTCAATAACATCATAACAGAATTGAATTTGCAAATTTAAATGAATAGGCAGATTCATCAACTAAATTCACAAGCAAAATGAGCCCTTGGTGAATTTCAGAAAAGTGAGTGAAGTAGAACATGTGCCCATCAGGAAATACAAAATAACTATCATCAATAACAAAACTACAAGCAAATCATTTTATTTCTTAAGATTAAAAACTGACAGCACTGGACAAATTCAAAACTGACAACACTGGACAAATTTTTCAAAAGATAGTACATATTTATAGGAAAAAATCAATCCATGAAATTATCTCTAAACTACGTGAGAAAATAAATAACACGTCATATTTAGAATTGTAGTTGTTTGATAAAAAATGCTTGAAACTAAATGAAGAGTGGATAAGCCATTCACTTGTTAACAAACACATTGATGTGAAGGCTTATAACAACACCACAAACTATTTAACAACCACAAGAAGTAGCAAACCAAATACATTCCTCTCAAATCAAAAGGAAGTGCAAAGTCAAACATTATAACAGAGTTAAACTTGAAGAAAAAAATAAATGAATAGGTAAATTCATAAAAACTTTTTGGCAAACCATCAGTTATGGTTGTTGAATCTAACATCATTTTGGTCGTCAAATCTAAAGCTTGTTCAGGAACATGAAATTGAGACTTTTAGGCTATAAGTCTTACACAAATTGATAACTTTGAATGAGGAAACCCTTGGAACAATGGTTTATTTGTTTCTTTCAAAATATTATAAAATTTATGGGCTTCTTCATTTGGGGGTTCATCTACTTTGACATCATTCTGAACCTCATTATATTCAACACCTAATCCAGCATTAACTCCAAGAGCATCCACTATCATATTATCCATCATTTCAAATTGAACATGTCGGGTACTATTTGATGAACCTCCTGCATGACTCTCTTCAACACCTACATTAACTATCAGAAGTGGCACAAATGACGATTCACCATGACTTGTCCAAATCCAATAGTTAGGTCTGAAACCTCTACTATATAAATGCAACATAATTTTGTCTTCACTGCGAATGCGTCTACAATCACAAACCACACACAGATATCTAATTCCCCCTTCATTTATGACAATAGACCTAAATTTTACCGTACTGATAAATTTTTTATCACATAACTTAAAAAGCTCCTTAACTTACCCTCTTTTTTTCATGATAATTTCTATCATACATCCAACTATGATCACCCATACCTATAATTTTAATCTGGAAAAAAAATGCATATAACATGGTCAATATAAAATAAAAATCACTAAAAAGTTTTAATTTCTACTTTTTTTTAATTTTATTGGAAAATTGTTTTAATTACTAAAAGTTTTAATTTTTAAAATAAATATAGACACATACAAATTGAAGGAGTCAATAAATAATAAAATAAAGTTTTAAAAAATGTCATTCTGAGTCAAGAATTTACAGTGATAACACTTCTTAAAAAAAATTAAAATAATAACACTAAAATATTTTTTCCTAAATTAAATATATATATATATATATATATATATATATACTAAAAAAATTACAATTATTAAACAAAATAAATTGTACAATTTTAATTTGACTACTAACCTTGTGTCAATTAGAGTCTCGCTTTAAGAATTGCTCCCATCAACCCAAGAACACCACAAATAAACAGTTGTATGTATAGAATATCAACTATATAAAAATTTAAAAATTATCAATATCAAAATAATTACGAAAATCAATTCAATACATCTAACATTAATGGAAAAAAAATAAGTCTTTACCTTGATGAGGAAAAAAATTGTTTAGAGAAAAGTTGAAGAAATTTAGTAGAAAGATGTTAGAGAATTATTTTAGAGAGATAAATGGTTGTTGTGAATGAGATTGAGAGCTGAGAAGGAGTACATCCGGCTAAAAAAACAAACTGAATGAGATTACTGGTGGATTTGGTTTCATTACTGGTGGGATTATTTATTACAGGGAACCGACCATTAGTGGAGGATTTCCTTGTTTTACTGGTGGATTTAGTTCAAAATTACCGTTCATCATTACTGACAGAAAGAGCGGACTACTGACAGATTTTTCGCTTCAAATATTGGCAGATATGATGCATTACCGACAAATTTTAAATTATAGTATTACTGGCGGATATTTAGATTACTAGCGGATTATTTAATCTAGCATAACATTACAAACAGATTTATTGGCGGAAAGTTTCCGCCAGTAAATATTGGCAGGTTCATTAATGATATTACTGACGGATTTATGCGTCAATAATATAACTCACAATTATTGAGGGTTTTTCCTGTCAGTAATGTTATTGAGGGTTTTTCCTGTCAGTAATGTTATTGTGGTTTTTTTTTATGTTACTGAAGGTTTATTCCGCCAGAAATTATTGAGGGTTTAAATCCCTCAGTAATGCAATTTTGAATTTGTAAATTGGGGAATTCTTCTGGTGGCAAGCCTTCGCCATCAAGCAAACTCTAGGGTTAAAAAGGTTTACATTGCATGGAAGGGTTAAATATATTTTTGGTCTCTTCAAAATTGAAAAATTTTAAGTTTATTCTTTAAGCTCAAGTTTATGATATAATCAAGTTTGTTTAATTATCTTTCAACTCATAAATATTTGAACAACTTTTTACAGACAAATTTAGAACATTATAAAAAGTTTATGTACTAAAATATTTTTTTAAATATGAATTTTTAAAACACAAAAAGTTTGTGATAAAATTAACAATAATCTGGACCTAGAATACAAATTTTAAGCTCATTTTCTATGGAGGAATTTTTTTAATCTTTGAAACATGTGTTCAAAAAATCAGTTAAAAACTTAAGAATTTAAAGATATTTAAATAAATTTGATAGCAGTGACTAAAATCGTGTGTAGTAAAACTTTGTAGGAATTAAAAATACTATTGAAATTAAATAATAGTTAAATTTAGAAGACTACAATTTTATCAAGAGTGTTAAAAAATTTATGCTGTTGTCCTGCAAATGTTTGAGAACCGGTAGGTAGTAGTTCATTCTCAACCTAAATAGTTTTTTTTTTAAAATATTTTTTTATCTTTTTAAATATCATTAATTTACTATTATAATTAATATAACACTCAAATATTATAATTTACTTTATCTTTCCGATTAGGTAGCAGTTATTACTTAAATATCTAATATTTGAGTGTTATATTAGATTAAAATATGACACATATAATATATTACATAGCATTTTTCTATAATATATTAGAAGAGAGATCAACTTAGTCCAGGAACAACTTTGCATATATATAAACACTATGTTTTATCAAACCAATCGTTGAATTAAAATTCAATAATTGTAATCAATTGTATAACTGAATAGTTAATATAAACTTGTATTTTTTATAAACTACACGACAAATATAATTTTCCTTTCTCATATAAAATAAAAAAATATATTTAATTTTGTATGAGAAGAGAGATTATCTATAATATATATGCCGGATCATCTCTTAAAAAAAATGTAGAACCCAAAGTAATTCAATGTCCCCCCTTTTTTTAATAAAAGTTTTATGTCTATCCTTTATATATATAGCATCATATATTATTCGGTCATTGCTTACAAGGCAAAAGTTGACCTGTCGATTTTCATGAGATAAGATTGTGCCAATTATTCAAAAAGAAAGAGAGAGATGTTCGTTTTGCTTTGTTAATGAGTCAATGATATTGATACATGGACTACCACAAACTAGCAGATGGTATTTAATTATATACACTACAAATAAAATATAAATGCAAAGTCTAAGATCAAATAAATTTCTTATTGTCAAAAATAAAGTTCAAAACAGCAAGATTTTCTGTTTTTCTCAATTCTCATCCCATCATGATTTTTTTTTCCTCATCTCATACATCATCATCGAGAAAATGAAACAAATTTCACAAAATTAAAATAATAACTAATGATTATACATTTAAATAATCAGCATTTCTATAAGCAGCAAGACTTTTGCATGAGCAGGCGATTCTTACATAACATAGACAAATAGGAAATGACAAGAAGTTCAATGCACTTTCATCTTTATTAATTTCTTTACTCAAATACAATTAAACAAAGACCAACAATTCTTTAAAATAAGGAAATACAAGTAACAATACAATTAATTTTTTGGCCGTACTAAATTATTTTTCTTTCCTAAATACTATAGAACAGCCAATAAATTAATTGGTAATACATTTTGAATGGAGCAAATAATAATGCAACATAAATTTATATGATTAATTGCGAACTAATCACAAGGTTTACCAATTGATCTTATGAACAATTTAGTATATATGGAATTAGCGTCGAGTTTAACAGAATCACAGTAAGCCACTGTGATTCTGATAAATTCACGCGATTCCAAAGAGGCGCTTAAAGTCCAGATGTGAATGGCACGCCTGTGTTTCCTATCCATGAATTACCGGCAATGAAATTTCCAACGGTGAAAGGTGAAGCTTGAGAAGCACTAGTAAGAACATGGTAACCTTTCCATGTAACCCTATTTGAAGTAGATGAACCAGAACCAGTATTAGCATATTCAGCATAATATAAAGTATCTAAAGCAAAATTACCATCCCATGGTAACCAACCAGCAGGGTTAATAAAACCATCAATAACGGTTTTCATGAAAACTGTTCTTGAATATTTTTGCCACGGTCTACCAAGGTACGATTTAACAGAACTAGGGTTTAAATCCGATTGAGCGGAAACCCTAGAATTATGAATTATTATTCCAGTGTTTTGGTTTGGATCAGTTCTTCCTTGCGCGGTAACTGTGATGGTTTTTTGAGGCGGGTTTCTTGCAAAAATGTTACAATTTTGCAAAACTACCGCGGCGTTGCCAAAGATGAAATCAACTGTGCCATAGATGTTACATTCTCTATAAAATTGTCTCTCTGAGTGAACATAAAGTGTGTCTTGATAACCTTCGAAGCTACATTTGTAAAATACCGATAGATCCGAGCCAGATCGAAATGCAACAGCTTGGTGATTTGCAGCTCCAGCAGTGTTTCTGAATGTGATGTCTTGAGCAATAAATCCATCACCAGTAGCAGCTGCAAAAAAAATAAAAATGGAGTATTAATAAAGCTAGCGTGGAGCACAAGTAATTGAAATGAAAAATAAGTATTTGACTATTAGTTTATGTGTGCATTTTTCAAATCTCAAAGTGACATTCTAACCAATTGCAGATTCCAATCCAAAATGCATGACGTGTGTACTATGATTAATTTATATAGTTCAACTGATTATTAAGTAATGGTATACATATGGTTCTAAAGCCCCACATTCTTCTTTTAATTAAAGGATCTTCAATTGAATAAGACTATACTAAAGTGGGTCCTACATTGGATGTGGAATTGTGAAAACAAGTTTGAGCTACCAATTAAGAAATTAGTTAGAGTGTTACCACATTGGAAACTATATATACGGTCCATTAAGAAAAAAATACTAATCTAGTATTCTAGAGGGGAAAGATGTGGCTTTCTATATGTTATAGTCGGCACGTCTCCTTCTAAAGATTTTGACTACTAAAAATCTTATTTTGATCCTTGTCCTAGCCAAACGTAAGACAATACATGTGCTCCTTCAATTTTGAAAGCTACACACTAATTCAATCATCCATGTAAATGATTCAAATCTTAGGCTAAAACTTTATTGGATTGTTAATTTCAATCCACGATATCAATTCATTATGTTTTTGGGATCAATTATGTGGTATCAATTATTGTGGTCTAATAAATTTATTAATCATTAGATTAAGGGACATAATTCAACTTTGCTGCTTGCTTTTATATAATTAGGATTAGGATACCTATTTTTATTTTAGAGGGGAAAATTAGGATAATGTATCATAGAAGGACCGTTAAGAGATTTTGAAGTAGTCATAATGGCATAATGTATCATTTTGAAGTGTTATATATATCCTTTGGTCTATTATCTACTTTCTTACTCAAAGACTAATTTGTCTGTGAGTAATTGACAATTTGCCATAAACCACACAAATCTAAAGTCAATACGAAAATTATTTAAGTTCAATAAGATATGCAACCTTAACACCGGCCGAGAAGGACCGTTGTTATACATAGCTTCTCATTCTAGTAGTTATTTTCTATATTCCTACTCATATAATGATTTGTTTATTTTTCATAAAACAAAAATATATGTAGATTATTAGTAACTATAATGTATTTTTATTTTTATTGATTATAAAATTATAATAGTATAAATATAACAAATAACTTAAAGTTAGAGATAATCACCAACACTTTTTTTTTGTAAATGTTAAAAATTAATTTAACTCTAGATGGAAATAAAATAAGTATACCCCGTTTACCTTTCATTCATGAGTAATTTTCATGTATATATATATAAATAAATAAATAGTTAAATTAATTTAGTTGAAACATATAGCATATTTATTCATGAGTAAAAAAAGGCACATGTATTCTTTTATAGCTTTGAATTATTCCGACTAGTTAACTTTCTAAGCAAGAAAAACATAAGATTTTTTAATAAAGGAAAGTGACTAATTAATGATTTAGTTATTGGTTAATAAAAGGTATGAACTTTTCTTTAAGGGATGAAAAAAGCTACGGTAAAATAAAGTGTTACTAAAAGTGCTTACCAACGGTTGCTGAACGGAAGGTAGTGGTGCCACCTCCAACACTTTTGCTACCAGTGATTATAGTTTTACCAATACCATCTCCCACCAACATGACATTCTTTGCTTTGATCTCAACTTGTTCATTATACACACCAGCCTTCACATATATCACATATCTTCCACTACCACTCGGTGCAGCATCCGTCGCGGCCTTCACCGTCGTGTACTTGCCCGAACCATCTTTAGCAACAACGACATTAGCCTTCGAAGCCGCGGAAGATGTTTGAAGAAGTTTCCTATCACCAGGTTTAACCCATGTTGGAAATCCATCTTTGTAACTTGGTTGTTGGTAAGGAACCTTGTTAAGAGACAAGGTGTTACTTAACAACTTTGTTACATTATTTGACAACAAGGGTAAGACATAGTTTGTGACACCAAGGTCATAAAATCCATTTTTACATGTTTCAAGGTTTGTTAAAGCTGTACTAAGCCAAGTTTGAGATTCAGTTTGTGTGCACTTTGAGTATTTTGTTTGGCTAAGCTTTTGGACTGTGAAATCATAGAGTTCAAGACAATCTGCCCAAGCAGCTTTTTCTTGTGGGCTACGGCACTTTGGACCAACTGCATGTGTATTTTCTTCACCCTTTTTTGCTCTCTCCATAGCAAGTTCAAGTGAAACTTTGAAAAAATCGGATTTATTTTTTATGGTTTGATTGAAAGCATTATTGGTTAAATAATACTCACATGGTTGAGGATAAGGGGTTTGGCTACACCATGATTTTATGGAACTTAATGAGTAACCATAAACAATAGTAGAGAAAAGAAATGGAAATATTAAAAGAGTTGTTACCAAAGGAAATGAAGCCATTGAATGAAAAATGATTTTAGGGTATGGTGTGATGAAAAACTTAGAGAAGGGTTTATGAGGTTTTGGTTTGATTATGAGTGAGGTTTATGTCCTTGATTTTGGTGCCTTTATATAGAGGAAAAAAAGTGGTGGTTAACATGTAAACTATATGAGACTGCTCACCATGTCATACTTTTCCAACTTAGCTAATGGATTTGCTTGAAATTTCCATGCACGTCTTGATTCATTTGTGTAGGGCAACAACTTTTGAAAAAGTTTATTCAAAATATTTCAGTTGGTAGCAATATTTTTGAAGTATTGAAGAAAACAATTTGCAAAGGATAATGCTTGTCTTATTTGACCTTTCTAATATGCTGACTAGGCCTAATAACGACAATAATTATCCAATGATGAAACGCGTTATAATATATACTATATAGTTTTTCACGACCAAAAAAATATACTATATAGTTTTTGAAGGAATATATACTATATAGTTATTTTTTTGAGGAATATACTATATAGTTATGTTAGGCGTGCTAATATATTAATCAGTATTCTATATTCTTTTTGATATAGTTATACAATAATATTATTTTGTCTTTAAAAAAAGAAGGTTTATCACTATTCTTTCATTGAAAAACGTATTCAATATTTCGTCTACCCTCTATCTTTTTGGCCAAGCTTTACTTTTTAGCAAGATTGTGTGTACACAAGTTTTGAATGCAAAATATCGAGTCGTATACCGTTAAGTTCATTACAACCTTCCCTCAAAAACAAAAGTTTTTTTTTTTTCTTTCAAAAAAAAAAAGTTTGTTTTTTTTTAAAAGGCCAAAGAAATAATATATTGAAATGAACAAATAAAACACATAAAATGATATGACTTAAAAGTTATAAAATTTCTCTTCAAAAAACAAAAATACAAAGTTAACAAGAATAAACCAGACATCAAAACAACGGCACCACCAAACCAAAAAAGTTGACAATCAAACTATAAGTAAAGTCGTTCATAAACATCTAAGATGATGAATGTTTAAAGGACAAAAATAAAAGTTTATTGCAACGTGTTCACCAATGGTAAATATTAAAAGCTATATGATAACTAAGAAGTTAGCTTAAAGGGTTTGGTAGACCAACTCGTAGTCGTAGTGTACCTAAAGATTAAGATTTTAAAGACTTAGGGTTCAAATTGTGACAATGAGAAGAAAAAAATTAATATAACAATCAGCATACTAACATTTGTCATTTAACGTAAAACTGATAATGCCACCAATTGTAATGTTTATTAAAATTAACCATTAAATTAGGTTATTATAAATATTATGAATTAATATTTGTTTTAATTGTGGTAACTGAGGTGAAATTAAGAAAAATAAAATATATATATGCTACTTTATATAGTTTATCAAAATATACTATAAGTTGGTAAAAACAAACTATAAACTTATGAGAAAACGATCGTATGTATTTTTTAGTCATATAAATTTATAAGCAGTAATATATTTATAGTTTTTAAGATTTCAAAATATATATATATTCAGTGGCAGAGATGTGCCTAAACTATCAATTTCAATTTAGTATATAATGGTGTTAAAACAACTACATGCCCCCGTTACTAAGTAAAAGAAAATACTCATCTTACCAAACTAAAATTAGTCCAATTATTTAATTTCTCATTTATGAATCACAATATTTCAATGCAATCTTAATTAGTTTTTATGATTGTACGTTAATAGTTGCATTATTCTCAAGTCAATAATTTCTACTTTGTAAATACATTAATATTTGATAAGAGTAGTTTTGTAAAAGTATATTTACTTCTCTTTCATTTATATATTCCTTCCGGCCTTTTTTATAAGAAACAAAATACATAAACCATCAAGACCAATGAAAAACATTGAAAATAGTTATTTTTCATTTAATACTCATATAAATTTAAACTGATTCCATGGATACCTTTTTATTTTGTTGATAGATGAAATGAGAAGAGTCGTCACACAAAGAAGTAAATGAGTCGGGGTTCGAATCCCGCTAAAAACATCCATATATCAATTTCGGCATTTTTTATGTCAATTGACCTAGGACTTGTGGACTTCATACTCCTATACTAATTACTCTTAATTCCAATAACTAACTTACTTTTAATATTCTCTCTCGTAATAAATAAGAACACAAGTGAAATTAGCTTATAACACATTTGAAAGTTTGTAAATGTTTTAGATAAAAAGAACCAAAAATATTGACACTTTTGTTTTTTTATAAAAAAGATGGAAGGAAGTATAATTGTAGATTTTTTTTTTTTTTGAGGAAACGTATAATTGTAATTGTTTATTTTACTTTCATCTTAAAGAAACACAAATAATAAATTTTTATTTTTTGGTAAAATAGTAATTTTAATGTTACAGACTTAATGAATATTGCCCTCACAATCTAAAACTTCTGGCTCTGACACGACTATATATATTTATAGTTTTCAATAACCATATCTATTTTTCGATGGGATGAATATGGTCAAACACGAACCTGAATAATCAAGTGGGATTGTATTACGGGTCGAATTGGTTGAAATTAGTCCTAGCTAGTTTCTAGCTTGGGATTTTGTTTTTACCAATAAATATATTTAATTGTCAATATTATGCTAATTATTCTAGTCATAGGTGAAGCCAAATAATTTTTTATTTATAATTTTTCCACGAAAATTGGCCTGCGACTTACAGCCTGACTCTTGCCACCATCAGCATGCTGCATACGAATATTATTCATTTATAGTCCTCTTAATTTATGAGTTTATTTCGTATATTATAAAATCAAATTGGTCCCTAGTAATTTGAATAAGAGTTTCTTTTTGTTTTGGTTAACTTAGGGTTCTGATAAAAGACACAAATTATTTCGACACAAGTTATTTTAGTCGCTAAGAAAAGACAATACACAAATAAGTCTCTGACAATCACATAAAAATGAGACATTAGTCACTTTGTTAAATTTGAGAGGGACTCGTTAATTTGGCCCATATAATTGATGTTTGAACAATTTTCACAGCATAGGTAATTTTTTATTTATTTATTTTTGGTCAAGTGATATAGGTAATTAATTAACATGTTATCACTGCAACTTCAGACCTCAACAACTAACCAGTTAATTTTTTTCTAAAAAAA
>Ga0228711_1005985_pt1 | contig 18302 bp, 5 predicted proteins | sample MedpolnodulmetaG_2_FD_177996 | JGI IMG/M metagenome (GOLD analysis project Ga0228711, IMG submission 177996) | Root nodule microbial communities from Medicago polymorpha collected in Santa Monica, California, United States - brown nodules | ecosystem: Host-associated > Plants > Roots > Nodule...
GGGGGTAGTTTCAGTTTGGTGGCGCAACCTAAACCAAATCAGGACAGGAGTGGGTCTTGTCAATAGTGGTTGGTTGACAGATAACATTATTCGGAGGGTGGGGGATGGTCGGGATACTTTGTTTTTGGGTGGACCCGTGGCTGGATGATTGTCCTCTAGCAAGATCTTTTGGTAGGCTTTACTACCTTGCGGACAATAAACTAGCTACGGTGTCGGAGATGTTTGAGTTAGGGTGGGGGGTTGGAGGTGAAGCGTGGAAGTGGCGTAGGAGGTTACTTGCGTGGGAGGAGGGGTTGGTCTTGGAGTGTGTGGAGCGAGTATCTTCTTGTGTTTTGCAGGTTGACACGGTCGACAGGTGGGTGCAAAAACTCCATACATCGCAGTGTTACACAGTTAAATCAGCATATTCTTTTTTGACAGCGACTGATACCAACCTCAATGAAGGTTATGATAGTTTCTTGTGGCTTAAAGCGGTTCCTCTGAAGGTGAATCTTTTTGTTTGGCGCCTCTTCATGAACAGACTCCCTACTAAGGATAATTTGTATAGGCGACAAGCCATTAGGTGTGATGTGTACGGTCGCATTTGGCTCTTGGTTTCAAAATGGTTAGGAATTGATTCGGTTTTTAATGGCAACATTTCTACTCATTCTTATCAGTTTCGCGGCCTTGGAGGCTTTTCCAAAAATTCAAGGACTGCGTTTACTATTATCTGGATTTCGGTGATTTTTGTTGTTTGGAAAGATCGTAATAACATGATTTTCCAAAACAAGTCAGATCAGCTTGAGACTCTTGCAGAAAAGGTTAAACTTCAAATGTATTGGTTGTTGAAATCGCATTATGTCTTGTTCGATTTTCATTACCCCTTTTGGAGGCTAAACCCATTATGTTGTCTTCAAGCAATAATGTAATTCTTTTTTATTCTGTTTCGGCTGGTTGTAGCCTAACATTGATGTAAATTTTCTCTTAACAGTTTCTCTTCAGCACACCTTGTGCTTGAGGAGCTGTCTGTTTCATTAATAAAATACAAAAGGTTGAGAAAAAAAACAAAATTTGTTACTAGTTCTATGGCCAAAGCATAAAAACTGTGGAAATATAGTCCAGCTAAGAGATGGTGACACTAAAAAATAATACCAATGCTATTGCTACGTGTCTATGTTTGATTATAAGAGTACACAAGTCTAGCCCCACTCCACATTGTTTACTTCTTGATCTTGTAATGTATTGTATGATCTTGCCGCAGGAACCTAATACTCAGCATTACATTTATCCCATTTTTTAGAAAAAAGAAAAGAAGATTTTTTTTCAAAATATTTGTATATCCGGCTGTCAACGTGAAGATTGCAACATTTTTGAAGCTAAAGATACTTCAAGGAAATATCATATAGTATGCTGATTTCAATATATCACAAGGTGGCTACTTCTCATTCTTATTAGATAATTAAATTGAATTAATTTAAATTTAATATATTGTTAAAAAAATTGGGTCGTACTTGGATCTCCACGCACTTTGTAAGCAGTTTACTGTTATAGATCTCACGTTTGAGGTTTTGGATTGTCTTAAAATACTTGTTATACTTGAAACGAGTTCAAACGAGTGAATTCTTAAATGGATCGAGTTTTGAGTCATTTCCACATTATATCTTATAGTACGATTACTCAAACCAAGGTTAAAGGATTAGGAAGAACCTCAAGCAATATATGTGAGTTGTTGTTCTGATCTAGGAAATGTCAAATTCGGCATAGAAGCAAACTGCTCCTTTAGGTCACTAACTTATTACGAATCATGCTATAGACATGCTCTAAAGGCACACCCAAGCTGGTCCGTAGAACAAATCATGGTTGTGTGATGAGATCACATCGTGATTTGTCTACATTTGTCATCCAAGATAGTTATCTGTATTTTGTCATACAAACCCTAATCTTCCTCCTAGATATGCTAACTCATGAATCAGGTCGAGGGTGCACAATATTTAAATCTAAAAACATCACATTCACTACACTTGATTGACTTGATCATCAGAGTGTTTGCAGGTACACCACCCACCCCTGTTGTAGAAGAGTCATCATCCCCAACCATCCAACCATTTCTCAAGTCATCTGTCTATGTACGACCACAAATTTGTCACACATGGGAAAACCAAACATTCACATATATCATATCAAAATGCAATTACTTCATCACCAAGTTTTGAGGTCATTTAGATAGCAGTAATGTTCAAATCCTGACTCAATATTTGGAACCAAAAACATTTCAAAATAATTCACTATAAGAAAAACAGTCCAGATAATTAAGTATGGCCAGAAGGTTAATTCATCTGCAGACTCAGAAAGGACTCCAAATGATAGTTAGATGAGCATTTCTCCGTTGTCAACCTATGTCATTGTCCATTTGTGCAGTTTGCATCAATAGGGTCCAATTTTTATTTTGAATCGGTTCATATGTGATCAATATCACCCTATCATAAAGGCCAGGATCAGATATTCCAAAATTAAGCAAAGTTCGATAAATGCTTCTTTATTTATTTGGTTATTAAGTTTTAATTTTGAGTGCATTTTTTCCTACTATTATTCCCCCTATGCCTCAAAATTATATTATTCGCCCTACACTACCGTAATGCTTACAATATTATATGATTCCTTATGAAAATAATATTGAGGAAATCATCAAAAGTGGAGCATTCATTGTCAATCTCAGCACAAAAGCCGTGGAAGATAGTTTTAGATATATATGTGGTTGAGTTTTTAACATGTAAATATAATGGAAGAGTTGTAAACTTGACTATGGAATAAAAACATATCTAATCTAATGGTTCTGCCTTCTGTGACTTGCTTCTAAAAAATCACAAGGACAATGTTAAAAAATCGTGTGCATTTCCCCGCCAATTAGAACCCTTGAAAATAAAAATGATTCAAATGGTTTTCAAATTAGGTCCATCCGATTATCAACCAAAGATGCTTTGGTGATTCAAAATTTGGTCAAGAGATAAATAAATTTTTTCAACGATTGTTCTTATAAAAATTAGAACCGATGTTCATTCAAACGAATCATCTTTAATTAAAGTTCATTAGCTACTTAAACTCAATCGTGAATTTTACACATGATTGTTAATAGTGAACTCTGGAATTCAATCTAAATAGTACATATGAGTAGAAGATTCAACTAGATGTGTCAATTTCATTGACGAATACTTACATTTAATAACGTAGGGCTCTGGGTGATTACATATGCCTCATTCACTCTTCTGGCTATAGATGATTGTGACATTCTTCCACTATGCTGTCAAAGAAAACTGTAAAGTTTTATAATTGATTGTGTACCTAAGTTTGGATGATGGGATAATATTATTGTAGCTAATATACTATATGTCTTATCCAATTATATATATGCCAAAGGAAAAATTGGAATATGGTTTATTCATCTCCGTTGCTTTAACCTGTGTTCTTGTTTCAACCTTATCCACACGACATTTAGGGCCCATTTTCTAAAATTATTCTTGATGTTTTCATTACGTTTGTGTGAGTTTTTTTTTGTTTAAAAAAATATTTTGTTAATAATTAATTTTTATGCTGAAAATGAAATAGATATTTTAATTAGCTTTTGATGAAAATCATTTTTAATAAAAAGAAAGAGAAAATAATTGTTTTTTTAGGGGTGAAAATAATTGTTTATGGTGTCTATGTTTTTTCAACCATATTGATGAAAAATATTTTAGCATGCATAGTTTTCGGATGAAATGCTTTTTCAAACAAAATTTAATGTTCTTTTTTAAAATCTTTAAAAAATAATCTACAAATTATATCAAAATCATTTTTATTTTAATTTATAAAAAATGTACCGTTATTCACATAAAAACATCGTTTTAGGAAGTATGAAAATTCTATTTGAACAAAAGTAAAAGGAAGTATGAACCTAAAACTGCTAGCACATGCCAATATACAAAATTATTATATATAGATGTGCATTATTTGGATTCCTACGTTTGATTCGGTTACTCAAGATATAGGAGTCAATCCACGAGCAGGACAACAGCGGGAGATGCATATGAGAGGTTGGACAAAACCACAAGTTGAAAGATATAAATGTAATGTAGATGCATGCCTCTTCTCTATAGCTCGTAACGAGGTGGGCATTGGTTCTTGCATCAGGGATGATCAAGGTCGTCTTGTGAAGCTATAGAACTCATTCTTACCTTAAAATGGGTACAAGATTTGCAATGGAAAAATGTAGAATTTGAATTTGTGATTTTGAACGGGTGATTGGTAAATTTATGGCAAGAAGTAGGTGTTTGTGAATTAGATGACTTCATTAAGTAATTGTAGGCGTATTTCCAATTTATATTTAGAAATTTTTATGGTAAATTTTTATTAGGAGATGAACAAATGAGTTGCTCATGCTCTTGCAATTTTGGTCACATTCTTATCTTGTTTTATATATATATATTGACGTGTTATCTACTAGTAGTACCACGGGTGCCTTTCATAGCTACCACAATTTTATAGCAAAAGTATAAAAGGATTAAATAAGTTTTTACAAAGGAAAAAGGGAATTATGTCTTTAAAAAAGACATCACAAGAACATCAGCTAGCAAAACCGATGACAAACTAGAAGGAGACGTCGTAAGCACAAGGAGAAGATCTAAGTCAATATATCCAAGCTTTGCTAGAAAATATGCGCAAATATTCCCTTTGCGAAAGGTGTGATGAACAACTATGGTCCAATCTTTCTGCATGAAATCTACGATAATCTCTAGCTCATTAGCATGGTGATGAAATTGAGACATTCATTTTGTGACAAGTTGAACCACATGCAAGAATCTTAACAATGCATTAGTTTTCTAAATTCAGTCTGCCAATCCACCAAAGATGTCTTCCTTGGATTAGTAAGAGAATTATTCTCATACACATTGAGAAAACCATGGCATCCACGTCCCATTTATTCCAACACACCTCACAAATAGTTTGAGGGAAGTGGGAGGTTGGACTTTCGAACGCCTGTTTGGAAACATGTAACTGAGTAAAGATAGATGTTGTTATCTGATACCTCACAGGAGTTGTTCCCTCCAAAACAATTTTGTTGAGATATTCAAATATTCCTCATTATCAACATTCAACATAACTAAAATACCTACTTCACCCACTTAGGTTGCTAGGATTTATGAAATATTGTCAAGTCCAATGAGAAATGGTTTCATCTTCACTGCAGAGAGGGTTAGTGGACACTAAAAGAACTTCGAGGACACAAGACACTACTATTGGGAGAGAGACATATGAAATGTTTGCCATAAGAAAAATTGCATAGTAGCTGAGAGATATGATGTATGTTTGATATCAGGGTGGGTATTTCAGAATCACAATAAACCATTGTGTGTTTTCAAAAACTACACCCTATGGTTTTTTAAAATCAAGGTCGTCATTGTGATTCTGACATACTCACCACGATACCAACATAGGTGTAATTTCTAAATTCACACCTAAGATTCTTGAAATTTTTTATTACCGATTAAGTTCTTAAAGTATTTGTCTATGGTTTCATTTTTTTTATTATATATAAAGATAATTAGGCGCTTTTGTAACCAATATAAGCTTTCTTTAAAGTAGAAACTAAAAATTCGTCAATTTCATCCTTGTAAAAAAACTAATAATATGATAATCAAGATTGAATGGAAAAATAAGTGCATTATTTAATATATTTATTGGCTTCATTTTGGATTAAGCAGAATTCAACCAAAATAATACCAATCATTTTGTAAATAAAAATATTGTGTAACTCGTCTGTATTATGTTTAGAAATATCTAAGTTTTTTTATTTTTTGAGAGGAGAAATATCTAAGTTCATGTTCTCCAAATTGTCTAATCTCATGAATTTGATCTGGATCTACAAGATAGAAGGATCTAAATTCCAACAACATGGTATGGATTATGGAAGTAATATAATAAAAAACAGATACAGAAAATTAAATATAAAGTTAAGTGACCTAAAAAATATATGAGAAATAAGGTTGAAAAATAAAATAAAATTTGGTCCTAGTTCCATCAACAAAGCATCAAATCTGATGAAATATAGTCCAGCTAAGAGATAGTGACACTAAAAATAATACCAATGCTACGTGTCGATGTTTGATTAAAAGAGTAAACAAGTCTGTCCCACCTCACAGGCCCACATGTTTATTTATTGAACTTGTTTGTATGATGCTGCAAGAACCTAACACTACATTTATCCATTTATGTTCTTTATTTTTTTAGGAAGAAAAAAGAAAGATTTTTCAAAACATTTGTTGGTCGAACTGTCAACTTTTTGTCTCAATGTAAATGAGTGAAGATAGCAACATTTTTGGAGTTAAAATGCTTCAAAGAAATATCAAATAGTTTGCTAATTTTAATATATAACTATGTGGCTACAGTTAATCGGGATTATTTTCTTTTTAATTCTTAGGTTATAGAAATTAAGTTGGTACAAGAATATTATGATATAAATAAACCACATATTAAATTGAATACATTGTCTTAAAAATAATAATTAGAGAAGTTATAGCTCAACTGGCAAAATGCCGAAATTGTTAGGCCGAATGCTATGACCGGGGTTCGAACCCCGGTACCTCCACTTATGTGTGTGAGTTTATAATGGCTTTACCATTTCATCTATCCACCAAAAAAAAAAAAAAAACTGAACTGTTCTAGCATCGCTTTGTTCTCGGCATGTATCATTGTCCATCACAAAGTACACTTCTTAAACATCTCACCTTTACATAGGTCAAATGTTTTGGATATACGGACCGTCCTAAAATACTTGCGCTACTCGTAACAAAAATTGCTCATTAAACATCTATAATATGTTCACAAACACCTCAAACTATCGAAAATATATACAACGGCAATTAATTATTATTTGATGTAGAAAGATATTTAACTACTGATCGAACTCACTCATATATAGGAACGATAATTAATTACTATCAATTCATTTTCTTAAATAGCTTAACGACTTCGCTATATTTGACAAGTCATGTGTGTATTCTCAAGTGATAAGTATCTTGTTTCTCTCTTTATTAAAAAAAAAAAAAGTATTGTGTTTCTCTCTATTAATCTCAACCACAAGTAAAAAGCACAATTTTTGTGCACCGTGTTTCAACCAATGAGTGAATGAGAAAGTAAAATCACTCATGCACGTTTGCTAGAGATTCATCTGTCAACTCTGCACTCTTGTATGATCAATACTTGTAAATTAATCATAAGCGCTCTGAAAAAGCATTGAATGTGGTTGAAGTAACATGCTTAGCATATGTCATGTGGAAGGGTACTTATCACTTGAGAATAGACCAATTTGAGGCATAGTTTCGAATGATATTTAATTATCGTTCGAAAGTCAATGATAATTAACTTTTGTTGGGGGGACTTTTGGTAGTTCGGGGGTGCCTCTAAGCAAATACTAGATTCTTAAAGAGCAATTTCATTCGTAACAAACCCAAATGAATGAATTCTCAAACGAGCCGACTTTTGAGCTCTTTTCACGTTTATCTTAGCTCAATTGTTCAAACAAATGTAAGAAGATTAGAAAGAATCTCGAGCAATATAGGCTAAGAAGAACCTAAACATGTGAGAGGCTAATAAAACCCAGGCCGAGGAACCCTAAATTCTTGATTATAATTCATCCTTAAACACACTTGTCTAGGTCTCAGGATGAGCAATATAAAGGGAAAGTGACAAAGAGAAAGGTTAACTGGTTTTTAGACCTAAAACACTACATGTCCTTGATCTTAAGCACGACACTTTGTTTGTTAAGGTCTGAAATATTCCACACGTAAAAATCTTATACCCGCTATGGGATTGCGATAAAACGTTTCTTAGTCTCTCTCACATCGGAGGACTTGGAAGAACATGAACATGTCCTAACATCCTAGCCGAGATATACTCCCAACGAAGTGGGTTGGACAAGGAGTGTATGATGTTCAAAAATAACGTTTTAGATTTATTGAATATCTATATTTAAAAAAAAATGTTTTTTTCTTATAACCGTGACCATCAAATATACTCCTACTTAATTAAGTTAACAACTCATGTTGGATGATCAAAGTCGAATCATTTAATTTTAAAAAAAAATATGAATTGAATTATTTATAGTTAATTAACATTAATAAATCTCAATCCTTTAAAAAAAATTTAATAAATCTCAATATAGACCAAAGTAAGGCTAATCTCAAATGGCCAAAGCCAATATATGCCTTCTTTTTACGATATGCTTTAGTTTACATCAATTGTTTTCTACTATATACTAATCTAAAATTTCTTATACATAATTTTTTTATCCAATTGTTTCCCAAAAGATACAATTTTATCCTTTCCCCTCAATCAAACACTACACTACTAAATCACATGGAATCATCAGAAAAAATCTCAAGGCCCCACCATTTTCCTCCCACCTATGCCAATAAAAAATCCTACGAATCAAAGGCGTCCAGACACAGTACACGTCATAAGTTTTGGTCGGTTAATTAGCAATAATTTTTCTTCCAATTCCATTAATCAATCCCTATTACTATTATTAATTGTTATTGTTGACGTTGATTTCTCCTCAAATCAACAACCACCACGCTAACATTGTCCGAACTATTCCTCGCCAATGCCAACTTCGTCAACAAAATTGAAGCATCGGAACACGCCTTATCTGACCCATTTCCCGCCACTTCACTTCCCGGTAACCCCTGCGGTGTCACCGTCCTCTCCGCCTTGAGACACATCTGCACCACTCTACACGCTGTATCGTTTTGCACCACGTCCCATAAGCCATCACTTGCAAGGATCAAACATTCATCCTCGTCACTCCTCTCCGTTATAGTTACCTCCGGTTCCGAAATAACATATGGCTTCAAATAATTGTCCCCTACAAAAATAAACCGTAATAATTTAGTACCATCCTTCAATAATGCGTATAACGTACGAAATTTGTTTAGCACAATATATGTGATATGACGATGGATGTGTCAGAATTACGATCTAACAACAACATGTAGATTGTAATTCTAAAATGTATCATAGTAAATATGTCAGAATCACGATCAAAAAGTAAGAAATTATCTCGCGATTCTAACATATCTATGGTCATATAAACATGGACAACCACGTGTAAATCAAGGGTCGCATGATTATGATTCTGATATATCCAGAGTAAAATGAAACACCATGCACAACCACATTTGAACTAATCAAATACCAAAAAATGAATAAATTTTAAAAGTTAGTTATCGTGCGCACTTGCACTCACTCACCAATAGCTCTTGACATGGCCAACACTCCAAGCACTCTTGCACCATCCCAATAGATCACACGTCCTCCAGCTTTATTAATCCGATCCAACTCATCGGGTCGATCCGGCTGCACAAACGAATACGGGTCAAAAAATTAGTTAAAAAAATACTACATAACACAAAAATAAATGAAATGAAATAAAATAAAACTAACCTTATGATCGGAGGAAAGAGGAATGGCAACTCCATTCCGACAAAGAACGGCTCGAGAATCACCACAATTGGAAACAATGATTTTCTCCGGCGTAACAACGGCAACAACAGCGGTAGAACCAACAGCATCACAGTGAGGAGTTTGAAGCTCACACTTACAACTGAAACTCTGTTTCGTCTTGCTAGAATTCAACACCTCTTCATCCATTCTAATAAAACTCTTCTCCATCGTTGACTTCCAGTCAACCTTATCTTTCTCTCTTTCTTCTTTAACAATTTCATGCAACCTTTCTTTACACATAGTCGCAACCTAAAACAAAAACACATCAACCTAGTTAAAAAACAGATCCACAAGAAAAATTATTATATATAATAACGGTTATTAGAATTTAGAATTTTGAGCAATTACATGTGAACAACCATGACCATCGTAAACACCGAAGAAATGATCTTGTTTTTCGCTACAAAACGATGGATGAACAGAAACAGCGTCTTCCATTTCTCTTCTTCTTCCACAAACAGATGTTATTCCATATTTAGGAGAACATTCTTCAACAACAACAACTTTGTTTTCCAAAACAACTTCGTTTTCCTTTGATTCTTCGTCAGTACTTGATTCACAGCTATCAACTGCGTTTTCGCATTCTTGCGGTGGTGAAATAGATGGATCTAGCTTCTGTCGTTTCCGGCTATTCTCCGGCGGATCTGCCATGTATTTCAACGGTAGTAAATCCAAACTCCGGCGACCGGAAGGTCGTGAGCTTGGCTCAACTGGTAGAGTAAGAGTTTCTTCTTCTCCGACTACACCACAACAAATCTCAGCCATTGGATCAAAATTGAATGATGAAAATTATAAGCAAAGAAAATTTGATTTATTTGATACACAAAATGAAGAATTGAAACACAATCAATTGAATTTGTGTTTGGAGAAGAAACATTTGTAGTGGTAAAGTGGGGTCCACTTTTATTCACGGGCAGACTGCCCGTCACAGTCACGGGCAAACACTCGACATTTACAGTTGGTATGACGTTGAACGATTTAACACCAACATGAAATCTGAACCGTTGATTGAATGACTATTGTTTCATGATTGCACCACGTGGTAGTGTCTTTTGTGTGTAATTTACGTGGTCCAATCATAATGTTACACGGTAGGTTGAAAGTTGTTCATTTCTGACACGCATGAGTAACACCAATACCTTTTTCGTTTTTTCTTTTCTTTCTCTTTGTCACGCATATTATATTTCCTATGTTTTTTCGTTTTTGTTATTACTAACACGTGGCGACATTGTAGGATACGAGATTATTTTGTTCAATTCTATTTTCTACGTCTGATCCCTAAGTTAACTGCATGAAGCCATGATCTGTTCGAATTCAGATTCTTTGCTCTTAAAAATCTTGCATCACGTTTTCATTTTAAGAGATAAATAAAGAATTGCCCTATAAGAAGTTAACTAACATTATGGTTGTGAATTCAACCCTTGCAGCCCAAACGTTAATATCTTATTGATGAATTATCTATAAATATCTATATTTATTCAAAAAAAATCTATAGTTTTATTATTCAAAAAAATCTATTTTTTTTTTTTCGTTTTGATCGTACTTTATCATAATGATAATGTCTGGTGGGGTTCTTTTTGGTATTTGTAAGCAAGAATCATTATATAAAGGGTTGAATAGTTTCATACTTTTGGCGACGGTGTAAAGTCCAATTATATAGAGATGATGTGCAGGAGCTGTTGTAAGGCACACTGAAACGTCTTACAATTACAAATTCTTATGAATTGCAATCGTCATGTGAGAATCGTTGGTACATTGGAAGATGGTCTCCATTCGGTTAGGTGCTACGAACATCCCCTCACGGAGAGAGGGTGTGTTAGGAATAATAGATACAAATATAAAATTGAGCTTGTTGTAGATATAAAAAAAAATCTTTTCATATATAATTTTTTTCAAAGAATGATTTTCAAATATTGTTTATGGATAAATTTGGTAATCATTGTTAAAATAAATTAAACAAAATATTGTTTATGAAAAAGGAAATACGATATATTTATAAGGATTAAAAAAAATTAATATAATCTTTTCCTTCTATAAATATACTATTTTTTATTTTTGGATTAAATATGTTTTTGTTCCTTATAAATATATCAACATTTCATTTTAGTCCCTTTAAAATTTTTGTTAGACTTTTAGTTCTTCAATTTTTTTTATCATTAGTTTAGGTCCTTAATTTTTAGTCAACTTATATCTATGTCTAGCATTCACGTTTTTCAATGAAATTTTCACGAAAAGTGTACAATATTTTGACAATCTCTCTAAAATAATAATTATTTTTAACAAAAACATGATTTAAATATGAATTTTTAAGCACTCAAACATAAAAATTCATATTTAATTCATGTTTTATTAAAAAAAATTATAATTTTTATTGGTGAGATTGTCATAATATTCTATCTATTTCTGAAAAATTTCATTAAAAAATATGAATGATAGGCATGACTTGACTAAAAAGTAGGGATCAAAAGTGGCGATGAATTTTTTGAGGGACTAAAAGTTTGATAAATTTTTTAGGGGGATTAAAACGAAAATTTAATATATTTATAAAGATTAAATATTTAACCCTTCATTTTTAATCCCTTTATATAAAATTTAGCTTAGGATAAAAAAAACATATTTAACACCTATATAAGTATCAAAAAGTATACTTACCCCTTCATTTTTAATCACTTTTGACACAAATGCAACCTTTAATGGAGATGGCCAAATTGCATAAATTTTGTCTTAGAAATTATGCTAATTTATTTCTTAAAAAGTTGAAAATTAATTTTATTAACGAATACATTCTATTTGTAGAATTCTTAACTTATGTTCTTAAGGTACCTTGTGGTTTCTTGCTCGACACCTAGCATTTGAGTAAAATATTTGAGTGATAGTTGTTTTAAGAAATCTTTTTTCAAACTAAAATATCTAATGATATATCTATGAAGATTAAATTTTACTGAACCTTAATTTTATTTTTTTTAACAATCAAAAATGAAATATATTAAACACCAAACAAGCAACTCTGTTGGAACAAAATGTGTTTAACATACATTACCCTTTAGAGTTTTGATGATAACAAGGTATTAAAAATTGTCAATTGGATATGCTAATATTTGTTCAAGTGTACATGACTATAGACAAAAGTTTTGATATCTTATAAGGTTTTGAAGGAACAAAAAGAGAGCAAAAGAATCAACAAGAATGAAGCTTGAAGCATCTTAAGAGAAGTGCTCCTGAAGTCAAGTGCTCTTAAAGTGATGATGTCATCAGAAGCATCTCACCAGAAGCAATATCATCAGAAGCTGAAGTTCATTTGAAGATGAGAGACTTAAAGCTTCAAAAGTTGTTCAATGAATTTAATCACGTCTAACATTGCATAAGACTGAAAGAACAAAGCAACGGCTAATTCAAATGGATTTGAAGGCTTTGGACGCTTTTACTTTGGAGAGAGTTGACAAAGGACAACTGTACGAACTGTACAACCACTATCTCCACTACTCTGTTTGTGTCTCTGCATCAAGACAAGAATAACAGTTATGCTTGCAACAATGTTCCTTCGGACTAGGAATGCATTTGAAATTGACCCCTCATAGGACAATAACCATATTAGGCAAAAGATCATTGGTGATTTCAATCAAGTTTCAAACGACTCTTTTTGATGAGTTGGCAATTTCCAACGTATCTTTCACACCTCTATATAAAGGAGTGAAGACCTGCTGATTGGATATGCAGACACACACATAAACAAGACTCATACAACAATTTGAAAGTGTTATACTCTTTTGAAATTGTTCTGCATCTAAAGTCCACTTAGAATTTCTTATCAAAGTTCATATCTTAGAAATTCTAGAGTCGCCTGTATCTGATTTGTATTGTGAACACCACTGATTGTATATCAAGTGTTCAACCTCAAACAAACTTCTTTATAATTCTGTTTGAATAGAAGTCTCTTGCTTGTGTGCTTGAGCAATAGAAGTCTCTTGCAGTTGTGCTTGAGCATTAGAAGTCTTTTAACTGTGTTCGAGAGCATATGAAATCTCTTGCAGGTGTGCTTGAGTAATTTGAAGTCTCTTGCTAGTTGTATCATTGAGCAGTTGTAATCAGATATTACATTCTTAGTGAACTCTCCTTAGAAGTGCAAGGGGGACAAGACTACTTCCGATTTGTGGAAGGAACCTATATAATTGCTTTGTGTCTTTCTTCTCTCTCTCTCTCTCTCTCTCTCTCTCTCTCTCTCTCTCTCTCTCTCTCTCTCTCTCTGTTTTATCCGCTGCATTTAGATTCTGATTATCACTTCAGTAGGAGAAAAAGAAGAAAAAGAAAACACAATTCAACCCCCTTCTTGTGTTTTTCACACCTTCAAACTCCCCCAGCACAAGGTGTGCCAAAAGAATTAGTAAAATAGACAGTGTCAATCTGGCAAATACAAAAAACATTAGGTGATGCCCAAACATTATAAAGGGTTTGAACACCACCTATCTGTGCCAAACATAAAAGTAGCCGTTTTGCCTTTCAACAAGGCTAGAGATACATATTTCACTTTTTCCAACAACCCGAGCATAGGAGTTACAATATTATTGAACGCCCTCTTATTACGCTCATTCCATAAGACTCATACACAAAGGAGCTAAATGAGCTGAAAGTATGACCTCTTTGCTTTGCCACCACCTGTTGAATACACAAACTGGATAAATGATCAGACAAAACATTGGTGTCAACACCCATAAAACCAAGCCAATGTCCCATCATAAGCCACAAAGAAGAAAAACCAAAACAGACAAAAAATAAATGTTGCGCCGTTTCTAAGGAACCACAATCTGAGATACACTGAGAGGCTTCTGATGAGATGACCCCTCTCGTCACCAAGTTAGCTTTAGTATGCAATATGTCCCGAAGCAACCTCCAAACAAAAACAGAGACCTTCAACGGGACTTGGTTATGTCAAATATTGAAACTTAATTTTAATTATGTAATCAAATATTAAACTTAAATATATCCTTTTTTTTTTATCTTAATCGAATGCCAATTGATATTTTTAATGCTTGAATGCAAAGATATTTTCTTGAAGAAGGCCTGAATGCAAGGATATTAACAATAGGGAAGTTGAGTCCCGATATGTTCTACTGCAGCTTCTTCCATAATTATTTTTCGAACAAGTTGTCTCCTTAGTTTATAATGTTAATGGTTCAAGTTCACACGAATTTATTTAATAATTATCACAACAGATTATAATTTACTAATGGTAGCATTTATGGTGATGTATCATGAAAAAAATCATGATGGAAAGTGGCATTTTACTCGTGATAGGCGGTTATGCCGGTTTCTTTATGTAAATTTTTTGGTCAAGTAGGCAAGTGACTAGAAATTCACTTTTTTAAAGTGAATAACGGGGTGTTCGGGGTTCGAACCCCGGCCCCTGCGTATATAATGCAATGTCTCTGCCAACTGAGCTAAGTTCACGGAGACATTTCTTTATGTAACTTAAAATGTTTTTCTTTGAATTGTGTTTTAAAGTGAGCACGGATAGATGATGTTTTACGGGTTTAGGAGCACCTCCAAAGCTCAGAACAGTTTCCACGTTCTGCCGATGGTTGTCGGGGTCAGCTAACCCTTCGTACATCTTCATCGTAGGTGGTTTTCGAAAAGACCGAAGCAAGGTTATATGGTGACTCTTCTTGTGAATATTTCGTTCATGAATTTGTTTTCTTCTCGGTTAGAAAATTCTAGGACTTGGCAACATTTCTTCCTTGGGTGGTTGATCCCTCCTCCCCTGTTGCCCCTTCGTAATGAGGGGGTTGATTGATGTTTCGACCCCCTCCGCGTCATTTAGAATGATGGTCGGACGAGAGTCAGCGTCTTTGTGGAGCCACAAATCTCTTTACTTATGGAGTTCTTTCTTTCCCTTTATTTTTGATTTTTTTAACGAGAAAATTTATTAAAAAACAAAGTCCATGTTCAAGGCGAATAGAGACAGGCAAGACACAAACAATAAAACATCTGATAAACCAACCAAAAACACCCTCTACAGAGGGCTACCAACAAAACCATAAAATCTATACACAAAAACCAAAGTCAACTCCAAAAACGAAAGTCAAACTCTCAAATCTCCAGTGTAAAGTGCCAACTAAAACAACAACTCTTTGCACGTACCAAAACTCCTCTAACATAACCACCAAACCGACCAATAACTCCAATTTCAACAAATTTGTATCTTTATTTTTGTGTTTATAAGGGCAATTGTCGTGCTGATAAAGACTAAGATGTTTTAGAAGTGTCATTGTAATGGACATATTTCTCCGTTGATTCGGGTGAAATGCACTCATGTTGGATATGGTTTGAACATGAACATACCTTCCTTGAGGCAGATCGTAGTAGGCACCCTCCAAGTTTTCTATATATATACTATATTAGGCACGACTTCACAACATATTTTAGCCTGTCGCAATGGAAAGGTAGTGCTGCTATCAACAATAGGTTGCAGGTTCGAGTATTTCTGGCACCATTTTTTCGTTATTGTTTTGGTAGAGACTTGAACCCACACCCCTAAGCTACATGGTGTGAGAATGACCAAGTGGATGGGTTAAGAGTCCTACATTGAGAGATATATAATTTAAACGCAAGAGTCAATAATCACCATATTAGTTTTATAAGGTTAAGTTAGATCCAACTTAAAAAAGACAATATAAGAAAGAAATATTTTAAAATGTGATTTGATGTTCTTCACATTATTTCATCATGTAAAGAAATATTTTAATGTCTCCATAAACATAACTTAGTTGGTAAGACATTGTAATATGTAAATGTTCGGATTACAACTATAATTTTCCACTTTATTCATCGTAAAATGTAAAATTCTAACTACTAAATTATTTGAAAGATGAAAAAACATTTTAATCTGTCAGAATAAAAAATTTCAATAAATTATATGCAGTGTTACTCAATATGTTTGTAGATTTCAAACAAACATGATCATTTTGAATCCAATGCTCTTCCTACTATTTTGTAACATGTACTTCTACAACTATATTTCATAATCTTTTCGTGAATAATTTGACATAGAAGAACATCTTCTAAAAATTGAATAAACAATGTTAAAATATATCTTGAAACTTGCAAATAAATCAAATAGTAGTATCTTAAGTCACATAGATAAGATAAGATAAGATAAGGAAATGAATATATTAATAAATCAATATAAGAAAATGTAGAAGGCTAATGTCTATCATTACTCAAGCTAATATGGTTCATATGTAGATAACCACTGTATAGCTCGGTACATATTCACGACGAGCCCAATTAATAATCTTCTCTTGATTTTCATTTTTTTATTCTCTTTGTAAACAAAATATTATACAACATCAATTGAATAGATCTCTGGATCCGGCTTTCAAACAATAGCAAGTTCAACCATATATATGCATACAAAACAAAACAAAATGTGTAAAATAATCATTAAAATACTAAACAAATGTGTAAAAAAATGCATGAAAATAATAAATTTTGAAAAATAAATAAATTATAGTGCAAGGTGAACTATGGTATCTATCTTAACTAAAATTAAAATATGTGTGCTTAGGGATATATGTGTATACAAATACATTAAAATAATAAAATGTGTAAAGAAAAACATTAAAATACTAACCAAATGTGAAAATTAAAAATAAAAAACATAACCTTCTGTAGATAACTACCAGATATTAATTATGTAGAATCTGCCACAAAACGATGAAAATTATGCATAATTGAATGTGAAAGACAAAAGTAAGATTTATTTGCTATTTGATTGCAGTTGAGTGAAGATTAACACTATTTGTTGGAATAATTAGGATGGAAAAACCCAAAATGGCCCAAAAATAACAAGGTTTAGAAGAAAATTAAGTGAAGTGCAAAAGAGGAAATAAAAGTATCAAACCAATGTTCTGGGCTAAATATATAATGTACTGTCCGGTAACATATCTACCGGAACAAGACGTCTGATAGATATATCCCTAAACTTGCGGTAGATAATTAGCAGACGTTATTTAAGGGGTAAATTTAGTAATTTAGGTGGCCTTTGGAGGATAAGCAAGGGCCATAAGAAATAGGGTAAGACCCAAATGGCGCTATAGCATAAGAATACAGGCAACAATTTTTTACCCCCTCACATAATCTCCTACCCCTTCAAACCACCAATATTGCCACTATTTTGTTGTTGTTGGTAATAACCAATATTTCAATTTTATTTTGTTCGTAGACGAAGTGGTAAAGACCACTGAAACTCACCCACACTGCAAGATCTCGGGTTCATATACGGATGAAGACATATATCCTAACAATTTTAACATTGTCAGTTGAGTTAGGCTTTACGGAAACCAATGTCTAAACTTTATCCCTCACATCAAAAAATTTCTAATTAAAAATATGAAAATAATAAATTTCCAGATTTTCAGTTTAAAGTTTTTTTTCTCCAGGAACTCAAGAATTTTCAAATAGTGAAAGTTTCGGGACATTGAAACTCAAGCTTTTATTTAACGTCACTCAAACCTACGTTATGACCGATGCTGTGTGGTTTAAAGTTAAGGATTTATGTTTTAGATTTTTAAAATAATGAAAAAATTGGAACATAAATTTTTTAAATGAAACCCATTTGGGGTTGGCCTAGTGGTTGGCTTGGGATCTTGGAGTTTGTTCCTCCAAAGGTCTCAGGTTCGATTCTTGGATCGGATACCGAGTTTTCAAAAAAAAAATCGATGAATTTTTTCAAATTTTCTTATTTTTCTTATGATACTCTTATAAAAAAAAAAAAAAAAATACACTTTTTT
>Ga0228711_1005990_pt1 | contig 18289 bp, 7 predicted proteins | sample MedpolnodulmetaG_2_FD_177996 | JGI IMG/M metagenome (GOLD analysis project Ga0228711, IMG submission 177996) | Root nodule microbial communities from Medicago polymorpha collected in Santa Monica, California, United States - brown nodules | ecosystem: Host-associated > Plants > Roots > Nodule...
AAAGTGTAACAAACTGGATGAATATATTTATACTTACTTTTTCATTATCCCAATGATATCCTTAAACAAATTTCTCTATAATAAAGATCATTGTTGGTGTCATTAAAAAAAAATTAGATTATATTTTTTTGTCATATTGTTGGTGTCATTGCAATAAATAATGTTTGATTTGTTATAACTTGAAAGCAACAAACATTTATATTTTCTATTTTAATCCAAATCAAATTTTCATAAAAAAAAACATTGTTAATAATTATCAAACGTAAGCACAATAAAAAAGCAGAAAGACGGCCACGTGAGTGCCCGTCTTTTCGCTAGTGAAAAATAATGAAAACAAAACCCTTCACTGCTCATATGATCATACAACCCTTATGGGGAATAGAAACTCCCCCCTTACCTATAGTTTCACTAAATTGATGAATTCATACGGTTGAAGCTCTCCCTAAGCTCTTTTCTCTTTGCCTCCTTTGTCTCTTTTCTCCACAACCCTAGTTTTTCTTTTGCTGCATTGTTCCTCTCTTTCTCAACAGCCCTTTATCTCTAATTCTCTTTTCTATTTATAATCTCTAATTGAGTTTGTTACTAATCTTTTCATATTACTATATGTACCTTTAGATTTGTTATTAATTTTATCATATTACTATTTGCACCTCTAGATTTTGTTGCAATTTTTTTGTGTGACTACACCGCCTTGCTATTCACACCTCTGTCTGCTTAAATCATTAAAACACTACTCAGCTCAACAACTACATCTCTTTCCTACCCAATTTTACTAATTCACCTCCGTTCACACTCTACTTTCTTATTCTCTCTAAAAACTCTATTTTCTTCTTAAACATTATTTTCTCTTACTCTTTAACCGACTAACTGACACATCCACTTTCTCCTTACCTATTCTCCCAATAAATACGAATGATTAAATTAACACTATCTAACAACCAATACTAATAAAAATAATAATAATAATAATAATAATAGGAATATAATCTAATAATAATATAAATAAGCTAATATTAAAAATCGGGTGTTACAGATCGTCCGTAAAGAACGACCGCAAATTCAAGCAAAAATAACATTTATCGTGCTCTTGAATGTAAGGGTAAACTAGTCTCCGCTGTAAGTGTTCCGATTGTCTAGGGCATGAGGTGTGGCCCTGTGCATTGTGTAGTGCGGGCAAAAATTATTTTTCCTACTTTTTGTGAAAAAAATACCAGTTTTTGGGACCAACTTCAGGTGGAAACTCTCCCCATAAATACCGCATTCCTCATTCACAATTTCTCGTTTTGAACTGTAGCAGTTCAAGAGGATGACGTGCAATAGGAGCTTTCATGACGAGTTTCTCTCTCCTCTCCAAGTATTTCCAAGGTATGTTTATTTCTTTTATAATTTGTTTTTAGTTACCATGGGTAACTAAATATTTTTAGGACAGAGTTCTAAGATGAACCTCTATTTTATTTATTGGATAATTATTTAATTTAAAGTCGCTTATTTAGTTATTTTTGTTCGTTATTTAGTTTTATTGTAGTGCGTAAGATTTGTCTCTAGAGCGCAACCCTAGTTTAGGCACTTAGGTAGTGACAAAACCTAATATTGATATTTATATCTGTCTATCTAGGAAGTAATTGATTAGTAACTAGCGAAAGAAATCGAAAGCGAGTGGGCCATGTAGTAAGTACTTAGGAGGTGACATAGTTAATATTGAGTAAAATATGTTAAACCTAGGATGTAACTAATTAGTAATTAAGGAAACAATTGACTTCACGACTTAAATAAGCCTAATAACTCCACTCTCCTCACACCCTTGTAAGGTAGACGCTGATAGTGTTATGTACTCCTAAGATTCATAGATGGGAAAACATTTAGGAACATTGGCTGTCATACCTTTGGAAATTTAGAAACGCCAACTTAAGTTTATGTTTCAATTACCCTGAGGACCGCGAGCATTTGTTGCGCCTTGGCGGGGTCCTTCGTTCATGGGATCACATGGAAGATCTCCTGCTTGGAGATCTCACGCTAAAAAAGTGTCTGGCATGATCTTGACCTTGAAGGGCGAGGGATCTTTCCCCTTCTGATACTGGGTGGGGAAAGATGCCTTATAGGAGGCGACGACTGCTTCTTTGGGCGATCATTTTTGATCTCCAAAAGGCGACGATTTTGCTCCTCGATAATTAACATTTGACGTTGAACCGTGCAAAACAGGTTGTTGAGCATGGCATCTGTAATACCCCGCTCGTTAAGTTCAAGAATTTAACAATCGATGTATCAGAGGGAGAATGTCCTGGAAGGTTATAGTAAGACAGAAGGTACTATTATGTAGTGTCAGATAAATACGGGGTAAACTATCAGTGTCGGAATGAGGACGATTAAGATTAAGGGCATTTTAGTATTTTCACGCAAAGGGTATTTAAGCATGTTGGGACCAAGAACCTTCATTATTTCATGTTGTTTCTCACTCTAGAACACAAGAGAAGAAATTCTCTCCTCCTTGTCTCTAGAAAGCGCCCCCATCCTTCCCTCTTCAAGCAATCAAGTTATCAATGCATGCAATTGCAATCAAGCATAAATCATGGTGTCTTAGCAAGAAAGAAAGCAACAAGAGTGGATTTGGAGCTAAGGCTATGGAGGTATGATGAATCAAGAGCTAGGGTTCATGGTTAGAGGTTAAAGTTGGGATTAAGCTTGATGAATGCCGCAAAACATCATGTGAGTTCTTTAGATAGCTTGAATCCCTTGGGCTGTTATGTGTGTTGTGTGAGATAATGCATTGTTAGAAAATATGAACTTGTGGTTTAGGATCCCTTTTGCCATTCATTGTTGGATTTATGTAAATTGTTGTCATGCACTGGTTTTAAACTGTTTTCCAAGTACCCTAGATGTATTTTGGATGTTAGAACTTGATTTTTGAGGTTTTTATGTGAAAATCACGATTTTCTGCATTCTGGGCTGATGAACTTTGCTTAGAGAGAGCCCGGTTCGCTTAAGCGTGCCAAACGTCGAGAGGACAGTTTTGTTCGCTTACGTGTTCGCTTAAGCGAACTGGCAAGCGAACTGTTCGCTTAGAGGGTCGCTTAAGCGACCAACACTTTTACAGCACCCTTTGAAAATTGTTCTTGTGATCCAGAATGTCGTCCGAGGCCGTTCTTTGCACATTTATGTAACTTAAACAAACCCTCAATGTTAAGAAACTAATGTGCATTATACGTCGAGGTATTATACATAAAAAGCATGAGTAACATTAGCATTTCTCCAATGGTGAGTGGCACATGAGAGTACGATAATATTCGCGATTATGCTCGGGCAGGAAACAAGTCTAAGAATGGGAAAACCATAGAGTCTCGACGTAGATCTTTGAGAACTAGTATGTTAAGCTATGTAAAGTTAAGATAAGAAAATGGTGGCTCACCGCTCAACGAGTAGATTACGAACTCGTGGTGACCATTCATATAAGTTAAGTATAAGCTTCCATGTATGCTAAGACCATAAGTAAGATGTAGGTGTCGTGTCTTTCCGTTATCCACGTCAAGGGGGATACAAGAGGTTCTCGCCAGGGGAACAGGATAAGCTCCGCAAGGGGGGCCCGCACGTCACTGAGGGAGTCTGATGTACCTTAGCTAGGTTTTCATCAATCATGTATGGGATTGTACTCGGGGTTACTCCACCCGATACACTCCGTAAAACGAACTCAGATAATAATGTTTGTTCAACGCTAACCTCTAACATAATGAATGAACATGACTATGTATGATTACGATATGATCATGATTATGATATGCTGTTAGACATGTACAAGTTTATGCAAATAGAGAAATCCATGAAGTTATACCGAAGACGATCTTAGGATCTCCTCAATCGTCCGGTTAGGATCGTGCCATGAATAAGTTATGTTTAGGTCTTGATACGCTTAGTGTATCTTGATATAGCGGTGTTAGGTTCCCTTAGCCGCCATGACACGTATATGTATATGACAAGACCTCCAATACAAGTTACGAAGAACCCTACAACGGATTCTAGTATGCACGACCGTCTAGGCAAGCAAGCCCACACACGTATAATCAACCGTCAAGTTGTATTGTAGACACGTGGTAACCCTAGTTTTCCCCGCGGTTACCCATAGCCTAGGATTAGGTAGAACTCACTAAGACATTATGTCTCATCCCAATCCTTATTTGTTTCAGATCAGCAGGTTGGTTTAGCAGGATTTAGCAAGCTTGTAGCCAGATGGATAATCAACAAGTGCTCGTTCGTACCCGTTGTAGTATGTTATAGACTTTAAGGATGTATTTTCTATGTTTTGGACGAGTTATATTGTATTGTTAATTGTACGAACGCATGTTGTTGTATAAAATATTCATTCGAAGAATTTATGTTGTAAATTTTAATGTATCCAGTACTAAAGATAATGCACATGTAAAACTTTCTAGATACGTTTAGTATGAGTGTTACAACATCGTTTGGGGATGCGTTGTTTGCCTCCTCGTTAGGTCGCGGTGGACCGAGAATGGGCCGTTCTTGAAGTGGTATCACCACGTGAGGGATCTGCTGGGAGTTTTTCTCTCTCGGGCTACCAGTAGGAGGAGGCATGGAAGTGTGTCTGTCGCGGTCGATGTGGTGGAATTCACTTATGATGTGTGAACTGGCACCGTTGGTAGTCATGGTATTTAGAGTTTGTTTGAAAACTTTGGTTTTTTGTTAGTTAAAAAATAGCGATAGCTTGTATTTCCCATAGACGACGCTAATGATCGTACCTGATCAGAAGGTGACTACTTGTGTGGTTGTGAACGGTGGTTGTGAGCCTTTTCTGGTTGACTGGAGCGGCGTGTACTTGCAGACACTTTGATGCTTAAGTCTGTATTGAGTCAGAAAGGGAGTTGAGAGAGTAAGGAGATTCTAACCTTAGGGACTGTTGAAAGTCCTCTTTATATAGAGAGCGGAGGGATGCAGGAGACGTTGTATTGCACATGTAGGGCTCGACGTTTACAAATTCGTGGGAATCGTAACCGTCAAGCGAGATTTGCTGGAACGAAGGGCAGACGTTACTGTTCAGTTTGAACGAGTCTCTGTTGCTCTAAGCACCCCTTCCCCCTCTCTCAGGGAGGTGTGTTGCGAGTAATTTACCCAAATGCTGGATTTAGATTATTTTGTATTGGGCCTAAGCAAATGAGCCTCTGAGCATTTGTTCGGTCCAGAACACTAAATTTTTTACTAAACAATAAATTTTTTTAAAATTGATTTGAATAACCCTTTTTATTATATTTCTTTTTATAGAGGCCTAATTACTATATTTCAAAAAATAATAAATGCCACCTTTGAATTTTCATAGATAATACAATTATCAACTTATTTTTTATTTTTTTTACAAAATTACCTACTACGTATAATCAAAGTACTTTTAATGAATATTTGACTAAATTGATTTATTTAACAATAATATTTAATCAAATTGATTTTTTGAAGGGTTTTGACTAAATTGATTGTAATCTACAAAGCACCTTGAATCATAAACTACACTAAAATATGTTTTATAAGCGTTTAATTTATGAGTTTAATTGTGGTGGGTTGACAGTACAAAACAGTTTTGTACACACAACCAATTAAAACATTCTCAATTGCCACGTTTGTCCCACATAAATTATAATCATTAATTGATGTGACAATTCAAAATATTTTGATTTATTGTGTGTGCAAAACTGTTTTGGACCGTCAACCCACCACTATTAAACTCGTAATTTATATACATGAGTTTAAAAAAAAGTCTTACATGACATACACTAATATACAAACAATTGTTTTTCGTAAATATTAGTTTATATTTATGAAAATATTAAATAAAAGTGATCCAAAATAAAATTAAACAGAATAAATATTACTAGAAGATAGACAAAATAAATTATTTTATATTCATTAAATTATACTATACATATGTGATAAAATGTGAAATCAAATATTGTAAAAAAGGTAAAAGTTAGACAGGATATTTTTTCATAATGATTAGTCTAAATTCATGAAAATATACCCTATGAAAATATTAGAAAAGAGTAATACAAAATGAAATTAATAGAATAAATATAACTAGAAGATACACAAAATAAATTATTCTATATTCATAAACTATGCCATATATATGTGTGAAATCAAATATTGTAAAAATTATACTATATATATGTGATAAAATGTGAAATCAAATATTAATATTGTAAAAAAAGGTAAAAGTTAGGCAAAATATTTTTTTCATTATGATTAGTCTATATTCATGAACTTTAACAAAAAAAGTCAAAATTCATGAACATATACCATATATATTTGTAAATTTGTGATTCGTAATAAAAAAAAAGTTGATAAATTGTGATAAATATGTGAAATCAAATATTGTAAAAAAAGTAAAAGTCAGACAAAATATATTTTTTCATAATGATAAGTCTATATTCATGAACTTTAACAAAAAAGTCAAAATTCATTAAAATATATCATATATATTTGTAAATTTGTGATTCTTAAAAAAAAAAAAAAAAGTTTATAAATTTTGATAAATATGTGAAATAAAATATTGTAAAAAAAGGTAAAAGTTAGACAAAATATTTTTTTTTCATAATAATTAGTCTGTATTCATCAACTTTAATAAAAACAATCAAAATTCATGATAATATACCATATGTATTTGAAAAATTTTGATTCTTCAATTTTTATTTTATTTTTTATAAATTGTGATAAATATGTGATATAAAATATTGTAAAAAAAGGTAAAAGTTAGACAAAATATTTTTTTTCATAGTAATTAGTCTATATTCATGAACTTTAATAAAACCAGTCAAAATTCATGACAATATATCATATGTATTTGAAAACTTGTGATTCTTCAATTTTTTATTATTTATAAATTGTGATAAATATGTGAAAAAAAATATTGTAAAAAAAGGTAAAAGTTAGACATAATATTTTTTCATAATGATTAGTCTAAATTCATGAACTTTAACCAAAATGTCATATATATTTTTAAATTTGTGATTCTTAAAAAAAAAGTTTATGAATTGTGATAAATATGTGATAAAATGTGAAATCAAATATTGTAAAAAAAGGTAAAAGTTAGACAAATTATTTTTTCATAATGATTAGTCTAAATTCATGAACTATAATTAACAAAGTCTAAATTCATGAAAATATACCATATATATTTGAAAATTTGTGATTCTTCAAAAAAAATAAAATTATAAATTGTGATTATTATCACTATAGTTGTATTTATACCACATCATTGATGATTGATGTAGCATAGCATATATAATCACATGTATAACTCTATGCCAGTTATACCGTATTAATTCCCACATTCCCGAAAACACCCTTTACAAAACACGAATTCCAATTTTCCAAAATAACAAACCCATGGGCAAAAATGTAAATTCCACTCAACCCAATACATTGCCGATCAAAACACCAGAGGCTCGTTTCGTCCACCATGGATTTGAAGCTTGAAGCAAAATCAAATTCTAACACGTTCTTCCCCAATTTTTTCCCAATTTTCTGAATTCGATAATTCAATTACACCATTGCAAGATTTGAGGTTTGTTTTACGTGTTTCTTTGTTTTTTTGCGTCAATTTTGAGCCTGCTTTTGTTGAATTTGGTTTTCAATTTCAACTTCTAGGGTTTTGATTTTTTAATTGGTATTGAATTTTAGCTTTATTGGGGTAGTTTGTGCATTAAATTCTTCGTTTTTATTGTATTGATTGTATAATTAGGGTTTATTTATGTTGTTAATTTTCTATGTATTTTTTTGTTTTGAATTATGAATTTGAACTTTTGAATTAACTAAATTTTATGAATTAGAGGTTGAATAGTATCTGTTTGTATGAATTAAGCTAAATTCATGATCTAATTTAATTTTAATGGTATTTTATCTGAATACTTTGGATAGTGAAATTTGTGATTAGGAAAAAGCTTGAGGTTTAATCAGAGGAGTAGGTTTTTTTTTATACCGTGTGGTGATTTCATGTTAGTATGGCAAATAATGCTTTGATCAGAGGAAAAACATAGTCGAAAAAGTAGACTGGAGTTAATGTTGGAGGGAAAATAATGTATTTGTAGCCTTGTAGCACCGACACTTCTAATGGAAGGTGTGTCTGGTGTTTGACACCGACACGACAACGACACTTGTGATTAAGTTCAATTAATTAATTTTTCAAAAAAACTAACGGTGTTAATGTGTCAGTGTCATGTTCGTGTTCGTGTCTGTGTCAGTGTTGTATGGCTTGTAATCAATGGTGTTCTGTATGTTTTCATACAGGCTGACAAATTCAGGAGTAAAATTCAAATGTTTTGATGGGTTCATTTGTAAAGTGAAAGTTTGATAGTTTCTAGATAACGAAACAGTAGTTGTCATGAGATTGACTACTTGTTTTTTTGTTGGAAATATGATATTGAAGTCTAGTTAATGAGGCCATGGCTTGTGTTTCAAATCCAGATGATAATAAGTTGTAGTAATTGGTGTTAGAAATTGAAACTGTACACTGTTGTAGCAATTGGTTTTTGAAGTGTAGACAGTGAGTTGTAGTAGTATTTGGTTTGAATAAAGTTTGTTGTCGACAAAATCTTTATAACATTTGTCATAATAATGTAGATTTCGTCTTGATGCTGTATTGAGCATTTATGTCTATTAAAGTACATTTCTGCATGGTACTATGCTGTCATTATTAGACCTGTGTTAGCCATGTTCGGTTGTGTATTTATTTGATTTATTATATATTTACAATCAATGTGACGAGCTTGAGACTTGAGACGAACTTGCAGAAAGTTTTATCCATTCAATAATCTTCTGTTTCAAAAGATTTGTTCATTTATATCAGAAAGGGTTTCTGGTGGTGTCAATAAGACTAGAGATATTTATACCATATCTAATAACTTGGACCTTTTTTTTTGCAAAAATGTTTCCTTGTTTCTGAATTAAACTGTTACATAGATATCATATAGCTGATTTAAACTTAGTTCAAGGTTCATTGTCTATGGAGTCTTTGTATTATCAGTCTTTAGGGTATATCTATTAAAATAAAATCTTGTCCTAGATGTTAACTCTGAACTTGAAGTTAGCAGAGCTGATTCTTAAACCTTTTATTTAGTGTCCACATGAATATCTCTGCATCATATCCAATGGAGTTTGATTCTCTGCTATTAATTTGAACCTTTCAGGTACGTTGTCCAATTGTTCCCTTGCAAATCAGATTTGCCCTTTATGTGCTATAGTGCCACATCTGTGTCATGCAATACTCTCTGTTCTGTATTTTTTGTTTAAAAGATGTGTGGAAATTAGTGCAATGGCAGCATCCAGCAAGTTTGACGTATCTTCCACCAGCCCAGATAGACCTTTGTACACTGGGCAGCGAGGATCCCACATAGCTGCTTCATTAGATAGATCAGGTAGCTTTCGTGAAGGCATAGAAAATCCAATTTTGTCCTCTCTTCCAAACATGTCACGAAGCAGTTCTTCAGCGACACAAGGGGATGTGATGAACTTCTTCAGTTGTGTGCGTTTTGATCCAAAATTGGTTGCTTTAGATCATAAGTCTAATCGTCCCATGGATTATAAACGACATGTCAGTGCTGCTCTGGGAATTTCACCAGATGAATCTCCATCTAGTTATGCAAAAGGCAAGCAATTGACATCCATAGTACCAGAAGATATCAAAAGACTCAGGGATGGTTTACATGCAAACTTTAGGAGGGCAAGGTAGTTTTTTAAATGCTCTTTTACTTGCATTGAAGTTACAACTATTTAATAACATTGTACAACTCAACAGGGATCGTGCTAAAATGTTCAGTGAAGCCTTGTCTAGATTCAACAAAGATTTCCCAAATATAAATTCAAAGAAGAGAGCTCGTTCGGAAAATTTTTCTACTGACCGTTCTAGTTTTACATTAAGTGACCGGCCAGTCTTGGGCCCAAACATAGGTAAAGTTGGCATTCATGGTCATGCAGTAACAGGTAGTTTTGAACATGACCAGCAAAAGTTAGAAGAAAGAACCAAAACTGCTGTTCCAAACAAGCGCACTAGAACTTCTTTGGTTGATGTCAAGGTATTTCTTGTCTTTTGTGCCTCCTAATGTTATATCTTTGGTTTCTTGCTGCTCTCAACTTAATAATGCATGATAGTAAGCAATAATATATGACTATATATAAACCCAATTCATAAAGTCCAAAAAGTTCGATATATCTTTGTCTGACATGAAGCCTGTTTTATGTTTGTCTTTGCGTAAGTTGCGAATTATAACATTTTACCTCTGTTATTTGGTGGAGTTACCACCTTATGTGTATAAACCTATTATAAAATTATGAGATGAATGGCTATGCACTATAAGTGTAATTTTTTTACACATGCATCCAATCAAATTACACCATGATGTCACTTTGTTATGTCCGTTCCTAAATTATCTCCATAAATGTTTACGTGGTAAGGTGTAATTGAATGCATGTGTCAAAAAGATTTATGCTGACTATTCTAAAATTATTTTTATTTATGTTTATTGCATATATGTGTTTCACCCTTAAGCATGTATGTATGTATGTCTGTAATGAACTCTTTCATCCTTATTTTATTGTTTTCAAACTAAAAAAAAATCAAACAAATAATACTTGTGTTGGAAAACAGTTTTGAAAAACTATTTTACCGAACAAATTTTAAAAACTAAATCCAAAATACAATCAAAGAAGTGTCGAATATTCTTTTATATTTTACGGTTTTTTTGTTTTAATATGGCTTGCGCGTATGTCCCATGGCTTTACAACTTTGTTTGTACTACTCTTTATATGGAGTGTCATATTACATATTAACTTGGTATGCTTCAAACTCTGTTGAGCAAATCTGACTTGGGGCGTGTTTAATTCTAGATGGATGTGCGGACTAATTCGCTCGTTAGGTCATCTGGAACTGTAGATAGAGAGAAGGATATCCTACGACTTGCTAATAATGGTACAGTTCATGGCGAGGAACGAATTTTTCCCATTGTAGGTGATGGTTGGGAAAAGTCTAAAACAAAGAAGAAGCGTTCAGGCATCAAACCAGACGGGTCTTCAAGTACAACATCGGCAAAACCTGTTAACAATTTCCAGGAAACTAAGCAAGGAATGCAACAAAGACTAGCCACTGATGCTCGGTCAAAATTGAGTAACGACTCTCATTCTTTCAGGTATGAGTGTAATCGTGTGCCTTTATCTTTTCATAAACAAAGAATTAGCTTATATATGCTTTGATAAAGTATTATTTAGCATTTTGAACTTCAAGTAGAGGAAAATTTTCAATGATTGTTCTTAGGATGAGGTTTTCATTGGCTGAATTCCATTGCTAGGTAAGCTGTGGTATTAGTACTACATGCACCAATTCAGGATGAATTATCAGTAATGTCCAATTTATACATAAAGAAGGGTTTGAAGCCTTTCACCATTTACAATATAAATGAAAAATTGAAACGACTTTCATTTTTTTTTTTTATGATTGTATTTTGTCCATGAATGGAAGAGATTCCAATAAATTACCATTGGTAGACTGAGTACATTGTATATAGCCTAAAATGTAATTGGTTTCTTATTATATTAGGTATTTATGCAATTTGGTCAATTTATTATTTGACAGTAAATGACTATAGCACAGTAAAAAATTGACGTCATAAATACTGATAGAAAAAAAATTAACTTTAAAATTTACATTTTCAAGCTACAATGTTTTATATTGGTTGATAAAAGACAAAGTGTATTAGTAGATTGCATTTAAACCACATTTAATGATGCAATGTAATAATACACACTGTCATTTCTCAGTCAGTGTAGAGCATTGTATTTTGAAAATGTAAATTTTAAATTACATTTTTTTTCCTATCAATATTTATGATGGTGCTTTTAATAGTAGTTGACTAAATTGCATAAATATTTGATATAATAAGAAAAACCAATTTCGTTTATAAATATTCTCCACGTATATAAATATTCTCCATATATATATATATTCCCCATGTGTATAAATATTCTCCAATATATATTGGTTAAATATGTTTTTGTTTATTAGTACATTGCATCTAAACCACAATACACATCTTGGTTTAGATGCAATGTACTAATAAACAAAAATATATTTAACCAATATATATATATATATATACACACACACACATTGTAATTAGTCTTCCAATGGTAGTTTGTTACCAATTACGTTTTAGGATATATACATTGTATTTAAAAATTAAAAAAATAAACTAGAGAGCCGTTGCAAATTTTCTTTTTATGGCAAAAGGCTTAGTCTATAAATTGGACATTACTGTGAGGGATTATGCTCAATGATTTAAGTATCTTCAATGTGAGATGACATGTACATATTTTTTCTTCTTCTAAATTTTGATTGATTTTCTCTAATTCTTAGGCTATGCATTTGATATTTTCATGTATCTTTGTCTAGGTTGAGCCTTTCTAATGGATTAGATGCAATGTAATCCATTAGAAAGACCCAACCTAGACAAAGATACATGAAAATATCATATGCATAGCCTACAAATTAGAGAAAATCAATCGAAATTCAGAAGAAGAAAAAATTGTTACATGTCATCTCCCATTGATGATACTTAAAATCATTGAGCATAATCTCTCACAGTAATTTCCAATTTATAGACTAAGCCTTTCGCCATAAAAGGAAAATTTGCAACGGCTCTCTAGTTTATTTTTTAATTTTTAAATACAATGCATATATCCTAAAACATAATTGGTAACAAACTACCAGTGGAAGACTAAGTACAATGTATATATCCTAAAATGTAATTGGTTTTTCTTATTATATCAAATATTTATGCAATTTGGTCAACTTATTATTTGGCATTAGTCGACTATAGTGCCAATAAAGAATTGCCATCGTAAATATTGATCGGAAAAAAATATAATATACATTTTAAATTATATACATTGTACTTAGTCTTCCAATGGTAATTTGTTACCAATTATGTTTTAGGATATATGCATTGTATTTAAAAATTAAAAAAATAAACAAATTTTCCTTTTATGGCAATAGGCTTAGTCTATAAATTGGACATTACTGTGAGGGATTATGCTCAATGATTTTAAGTATCTTCAATGGGAGATGAAATGTAAATTTTTTCCTTATGAATTTCGATTGATTTTTTGTAATTTGTAGGCTATGCATATGAAAATTTCTTGTATTTTGTCTAGGTTGGGCCTTTCGAATGGAACTGCTGGAGCTGGAAAATCAGATGGCATCTCTCAGCAAGCTGGGTTGGGCACACGCGTCTCTACTCCTAGAAATGACACCGATAGCAATTCTGCTGTCAGTGATAGGCGGGATCGTCCTCTTAATTCAGACAAGGAAAGGATGAATTTCAGAGCTGCTAACAAGTAAGCACACTGTAGAGCCTTATGATTTATGATTTTGGAAAAAAAGCTTTATTTTATCCGTAGCAACAATTTTCCCCACATCATGTTCATATTGCCCCTTCCTTGCTTTTGTGGGGTTGTTCAGTTGTTTCATTTCCGTGTATTTGTCGATCCTTATGATCTGTCATCAGTATTGATAGTTACCTTCTTTATTGTGTTTTAATTCTTTAATTGATTAGATGTTTTGAATTAAGCAACTCCTATAGGCTAAGAATAAGTGGTTGGTTTCTTCTTTTTAAAGAGATGTTAGAAATTTGTTGAGGGATAGTGTAACTATAGTTTGTTGATGTTTATCGGTCCTAGTTGTTTACTTTTACTTTTTTCTTAACGGATGATCTCTGTCTTTCTTTTGAACATATTTTATAATTGATAATTGATTTAGTTTTTATGTTTTTTATATACCCAGGGCAACGGTCCGTGATGAATTCAATTCAACTAGCCCTAATTCAAGCGCAAAATTGAACACAGCTATTCGGGCGCCACGATCAGGTTCAGGAGTTTCTGCTTCCAAGATGTCACCAGTTGTTAACAGAGAAACTGTTCCTAATGATTGGGAACTATCTAATTGTACCACTACAACCAAGCCCCCTGCTGGTGTTAGCACAAATAATCGCAAACGTGCAGCATCAGCGCGTTCATCTTCTCCACCTGTTGCCCCCCTCTGGCAGCCACCACACAAGAGCTCCCGTACTGCCAGAAGAACAAATTTTATTCCCGTTGTTTCAAGTAATGCCGATTCCCCTGCTTTGGATTCTGTATCTGATGCGTCTGGCAGTGATCTTGGGTTAGGAGTTGCCAAACGTTTGTCTGGCGGTTCTCCCCAGCAAATAAGATTAAAAGGCGATCCGTCATCTTCAGCTGCCTTCTCTGAAAGTGAAGAGTCAGGGGTGGCTGAGATGAAGCCTAAAGAGAAGGGCAGGAAACCGGATGGGATAGATCAGAAAGCTGGACAAAATGTTCAAAAGGTTTCTAACATGGTTCCTCCAACAAAAAAAAATAAGCTTGCATCCAGGGAAGAACGTGGAGACGGTGTTCGAAGGCAAGGAAGAACAGGGCGGAATTTTCCTGCTACAAGGTCATTGACGCCAATGACATCTGAGAAGCTTGGAAACATTGGGACCGTAAAGCAGCTCAGAAGTTCAAGACTAGGATTTGAAAAGAGTGAAAGGTTAGAATCCCTCTTTCTAAATCATTGCTACAGGGCCTGTTTGTGTTTTTTTAAAAGAACACATACCCTTTAATTATATATTTATTTCCAAAAGTTATAAAAATTATGCAAGCTCTGAAGAAAGTATCGTGAAATTGTTTATTTGGGAACGGACTAAAATCTTACTATGAAATCCGTGCAGCAAGGCAGGTCGTCCACCAACCAGGAAACTTTCTGATCGGAAGGCATATACTCGTCAAAAGCACTCAGCTATTAGTGCATCAGCAGATTTCCATGGTACTGGTTTAAGTGTCAAGAAAAACATATTGAAGTTAAATTTCCATTTGTAATACAGCTATATCATTATTCACTTTTGGTTTCATTGATTTAGTAGGTCCGGAAGATGGACATGCAGAGCTATTGGCTGCTGTAAAGGGTCTAATCAACTCTGGTATCAATCTTACTAAATACTATCTAAATGTGATACCTAAATACTTATTATCTGATGGAGTAGCTCTGAATTTTCTTATTACTGCAGGTCGTGCTATTACTGGCCAATTTTGGAAGCAGATGGAGCCTTTCTTCGGTATGATAATTGAGGAGGATGTTGCTTACTGGAAACAAAAGGTGTGAATCCTTATCTTGTTAGTGATTATTAGTGACAATTATTGTTACTATACTTTTTAAGAGTTTGTGTTAGGTCAAATGCAGCATGACTCTTGTCTACCTTATCCATGTTTAGAGGTTTCACATGTAATAAAAGAGCACAATACAGCATTGCTTTAAATTTGTCTTTTGTCCATGATATTATTGTACTTAGGTTGCTTTGATTGATTTTTTATAAATTAGAATATAGTTTTTACTATAAATAAGTAAATGTTCCTTTTGTCTCGAATCTCCTGATGTTACCTGGAACTATGACATTGGCTGTTATATAACATCAGGAGATTCGAGACAAAAGGAACATTTACATATTTATATTAAAAACTAGATTCTAATTTATAAATAATCAATCAAAGGCAACCTAAGTGCAATAATATCATGGACAAAAGACAAATTTGAAGCACCGCTGTATTGAGCTCTTTTATAATTTGATATATATTGAAAGTTTCGTCTCAGTTCTTGCATACATTATATTTGTTGTTAGTTATGATAATAGCATGATTTAGTTGATCCGGTTTTCTTAAACATACCTGTTGGTGAATTATTTATTTGAACTTCTTCACTAATTTATTCATCTTTCAGATAAATCTTGAGTCAAGCGGATTGATGCCAACTCCAGTTTCTTCAAATATAGATGATTGTGAAGCTGTTACTAATGGGTTAGGGTTGATGGGTTACGCAAGAGATATCGGACATGATGCTCAAAGGGGTGCTGGAATTGTCGGTGAACAATCACAACTAACTAAAGGGGATTGTAAAGCAATTCCCCTTTGTCAAAGGCTGTTATCTGCTTTAATTTCAGAGGAGGGTTGCAGTGGAAGTGAAAATTTCAATTTTGATGCGTATGATACTCAATTTGAGACAAACGGGGAGTTGGAGCTGAACCATCTGGATAGCCACCCACTAGCTAATTATAACTTCACTGCTCATTCTGCTTGCAATGGTTATAGGACAACTCAGAAGCCAGAACATCATGATACTATAAATGATATAGTTGATATTCCATCCAATGGGTTGGAATATGATGCCATGGATATGAATGAAAGGCTTCTCTTGGAGCTTCAAAGCATTGGAATTTCCCCAGACCCTGTGGTAAGTCACTTTCCTAATAACTTTTGTGCTATTTTTCATGACATCTCATTGTGGGGAAATATGAACATTATCAGATTTGGTTAAACTATATTTGTTCTAGTTTATTCTGCTATACTTTCAGTAGACTACTGATCAATAGATCTAATGAGTTTTTTTTTTTCTTTTTCAAGTTCTGTTTATTATTGTTAAATATTGTATGTTTTTGTAGTACTGATTTTTTCTCTTTTAATTTTTCTAGCCTGAAATATCGCAAACAGATGATGTAGCAATATTCGACGATTTGACTGGGTTTGAGGAGAAATATCAAAGACAGGTACTAACTGATGCTGAATGTACTAATAACTGCTAGTCATCTAAATGTTTTTTTGCCAATATTTTTTTTTATCATTACGTATTTTTTTAAAAACATTGCTTCCCAAATTCATGTTAATATCAGACTTTTTATTGAAGCAATATAGACCAGGCCTAGACATCTTATTTATGAATTTAATTCTGAACTTTATGGATGTGATTTTGATATTATATAATTGACGTTGTAATTTTATTTTCATGTATACCATAGGTTTTCAAGAAGAAAGACTTGCTAGAAGGGTTATTGAAATCTGCCTCAGTGACCAAAGAATGTCAAGAAAAGTAATTGCACTTTCATTTATGCCCTGATAATTTTCTGGATTTAAACTTTTGTTGCTCATTGCTGATGTAAAATTTTGATTAACAGGGATTTTGAGCAACGCGCTCTAGACAAACTTGTTGTGATGGCTTATGAGAAATACATGGTAACCTCTTTAAAGTTCAATATTACTTTTTTTATATAACCAGTTTTACAGTTTTAAAATAGTATTTTTGCACTCCAACCTAGTCAATTATCCCTCAGGCCTAGTGCTCTGTTACAATGGTTGAAAGGGGATCTTTTCATTGGACTAGTGGGTATTAGGTAGTATGGACAGAGTGAAGATATGGTCTAACTCTGATTATTTAAGTATGCGGCGGGAACTAGAACAAGGAACACATATAATGTATCATATGCCCTATAAGTGTTGGTGATCCCAATCTCTATGACTTGTGTGGATTGTTGAGGTTATGGAAACCTACCATTTGCAACACAACCATTAATTACACTATTTTTTTATTTTTTTTAATCCAGACTTGTGACCTGTTTGACCTATTTTATTTTAGTGTTCTATCATAGAAATCAGAATCCATACTCTGCATGAATATCTTATTTAAAATTGTCTCGGAGCAAGAGTTAACACTCCATACCCAAATGTTGATGCCATCATATTAGAAAATGTTCATTGTTTTATATTTAGGTTTCATGGCATAGTAAATTGACAATAATTGGTTGACAGGCTTGTTGGGGCCGCAATCCCTCAGGTGGGAGAAATACAAGTAGCAAAGTGGCCAAGCAAGCTGCATTGGGATTTGTTAAACGAACATTGGAGCGGTACCATCAATTTGAAGATACTGGCAAGAGCTGCTTCAACGAGCCTTTATTCAAGGATATGTTCTTTGCTGCTTCTTCCCAGCAAAGTGGCATGGAGGCTGAATCTGCAAAACCTCATGCTTCTTCTGTTTCTCTGGAAGCAAGAACAGGTGTCCTGTTCAATATCTTCTTGAATAAATGGTCTAATATATTATTTTGTATCTTGTTGTGTTTCCTATGATCATCTTAGCCAAAATCTCTCATGTCTTTAAACCTTTAATTTATGATTGTTTGTGCAATCCTGTCTACTCTCCTTGTCCCTAATGATGTCTTCCCAATGAAATACTGCGACTAAGGCAACAAGTACTGCCAGCTAAGAAAGTCAACTGGCGACTGAGAGGCGTCCTTTTTTCCTAGCTGTCAGTATTTTATACAGTACATGATTTTGGACATGGAGGGGAAAAATGATTTCTATCCTTCATTGCCTGAATGGTTATATATAGGTTTTATTCTCCACCAACCCCCCCCCCCCCCCCCCTCACCAATAC
>Ga0228711_1005991_pt1 | contig 18288 bp, 7 predicted proteins | sample MedpolnodulmetaG_2_FD_177996 | JGI IMG/M metagenome (GOLD analysis project Ga0228711, IMG submission 177996) | Root nodule microbial communities from Medicago polymorpha collected in Santa Monica, California, United States - brown nodules | ecosystem: Host-associated > Plants > Roots > Nodule...
GTTGTGTGATTCTAATTTATCTTATGATATTGATATTATTCTTGCTTTCTATGTTTTGATCTTATGGATTTGAATTGTGATTGAAAAATACCTTTTGAATCTAGGTTAGAATAATCTTCTATCAATATTTTTGTTCTAGACATGGAACTTAGTTTGGTAATCACTTTGAATATTGGAACTTAAAGCTTTTGTATCATTGTATAGTTTGGGAAATCGACGATACAACGATACAATTGACTATTGAACCATTTAATAGTGTGAGACATCGACAATTAAACGATCCAATAGAAATCACGATATCATTTGGACACGAATGATGTTGTTGAGCAATACGTGATAATATCGATTGATAATTAGAATTCGCAACCCAAATCCGAGAATACATGCAAGTAGGTTGATGAAGTTTAATCCCAGTATACTTATTCCCCTGTTGACTCTCGTCCCATTTATAAATTCTTAGTTTGATAGTTTATGAAACAAAACCATCGGAAAACCCTAGCTTAGAATGATATCGATTGTTGAACAGCTTGGAATATCGCACCAGTTCCTATAGAGACGATAACAAAAAATACTTACTTTTGATACTACATCAAAATGTCGCCGAAAAAAGATGTTGCGGTGAGAGAAGAGAGAGTTCCGGCCATGTGTTACATATTTCAATGATTGTGCCCGTGAGTTAATTTTACATGAATACATGAATAGTAGAAAGACAAAACTTGTATCGATAGTTGATCTTCGTCGGCCATCGTCTTTTCGAGATCACCAGGAGGTTTTTGGTATTCGCCGGCTACCGTGTTTTAAGATCTGCGGTAGGTTTTTTAGGTTTATGAACGTGGTCTAGGTTAGTTTTACCTTTTCCTACAAACGGCGTCAACTGTACTTGTAAAAGTACAATATTGATATTAGGGTTAATATGTATTGGTCATGTCTTGAGAAGGCTCTCAAGGGTTGTATTTATAGCCCTCTTTAGACCTAATTTATGATTACTTAGGTAGTAAGTAATAGGGGTATTTATGTATTTAGGCCGAGCTCTAGAGGCTTCTAGAAGCTAGTTTAAGGCGGCGGCATGGGAGGAGCGTGCCTTGGCCTTAGAGCCCTTCTAGAGGGAGCTAAGGCCTCTGAGAGGGTCCAAATGCCCTTTTGGAGGTTTCTTAGGTCCTTAGGAATATATTGATGGTCCAATAATCGTATTACTTGGCTTCTATGTGCCAAAAATCAAATCCTTGCTCATTTTTGGTTATCTAAATATACAGAAATTTGATATTAGCTGATTCAACGATGGCCTTGTGTTATGGACATACCCCTCTGCACAATGTGCATGAGGCACTATCTTTTCCATTGATTTCCTTCTTTTCCTTGTACGATGTGCAAGCTCTCCTCATGCCTGATGTGCAGCTTCCATTAGCTAATTCATTAGTTTTCTTTATCGTAACGTCTCGGATGACTATACCCCAAGAGATCACTTGATGCATCTTGTCAAAAGTATAGTACAACAACAAAATGTTTTGGAGGGTGAATTCGGTCTGGTTTATAGTTCTTCAACACAATTCTTTAGCGAAATGCCAATGCTTCAACTTACTACAAACATGTTAATGCCGACTCACATGACTGCAAAATGACATTAAAAAGACTCCAAAATATTGCTATGAGAGGGTGTCATCAGCAACCTTATTGTCTAGGAAGATTGTGATGGTTACGATGTTAGTCTTCCCGAACGAGCTTCATGGTTTCTTCCAAGACCGAAATTTTTTTAACTCCGTGTTGACGTTAGTAGTATCAAAAAAATAATAATTAGTATAAAATTTTGGCAAAATTTTAGACTCAGTCAACTAAAGAATCAGTATCAAAATCAAATTTCCAATAAATTAGTATAAATAAAAACATGGTTGACGTTGGTACTATGCCGGCCTGCCTCTTTCCTTCTTCCATTGGATTTTTCTTGTTTTCCATTTACATTATTTAAGTAATTTCAATTCATGCAGTACAAAAAAATACTTTTTCAATTCATAGTAGCTACGATATTCTTTAGATTTGGTGTGTCTAGGTATCACGTGTTGGTGTCTAACACCGACACAACACCTACTTATACAATTACACATTAATTTGTTGCTTTTTAAATTATTATCGGTGTCGGCGTATTGGTGTCTTTGTTGTGTCCGGTATCCGTGTGTGCGTTTCATGACTACTAATAGAAATCTGACTTGATTTTTTAGCTCTAATACAACAAACTAAAGCGCATGACTCATTCTACATTTTCTTTTATAATAATGAATCATCCCTATAGTAACAGTTAGCATATCAAAATATATAGGATTACGTTTACGCCTACCTCTGACGCTTGCAGAATATAACAATTATTGTGTAGGTCAATTGATTACCGCCGGTAATTAAGCGGAGAAGTCGTGATAAATAGTACAATTATGAGAACTTGGATAAGTCACTTTTGGGTTCTATACCTTCAATTTTAGCTTCCATATGGTTGAACCAAGCTCACTTTTGTTTCTCTTCACACTTCATCTATTAGTAACAGGTACTTGTATAAAAATTAGATAAATCATAATCTTATTTAAGCACATTCAATGTCTAATATACCATTTTTCTGCAGTGGTAATTTCAAGGGAATTCACTATAGTTAACAATTGCAACTACACAGTGTGGCCAGCTTCATCTACTACCAGTGAAAATGCGACACTCGCAACCACTGGATTCATTTTAAAACCTGGTGAGAATTCCACAATCACAGCACCTCCAGACTGGGCAGGGCGTTTCTGGGGACGGACTCTATGTACAACGAATTCCATCTCCAGAAACTTCTCCTGCGTCACAGGTGACTGTGGATCCGGCAAAGTAGCATGTGATGGCCGCAGTGGATCGTCACCTATGACAATAGCTGAATTCTCTTTGGACAGTGTTAACAATCAAGATTTTTATGACATCAGCTTAGTAGACGGTTATAACATCCCAATAGAAGTGATTCCGTTAGGTGGTTCTGGAAAGTGTAACAGCACGGGTTGTCCTACCGATTTGAACGCGGTGTGTCCAACGGAGTTGAAAGTAACGAACAATGGGACAGTTGTGGCGTGTCATGGTCCTTGTGCTGCTTTTAATTTGCAGTTTTTCTGTTGTGTTGGGAATCATTCAACTCCAAATACTTGTGAGCCGAGTGTGTATGCTCAGATATTCAAGACGACTTGCCCTCAAGCCTATAGCTATGTGTATGATAATAAGACCAGCACGTTCGCTTGTTCAGCTACCGATTACCATGTCGTCTTTTGTCCTGCCACCAATAATGACAGGTTAGATTGGTTATGATTATCTTACTATACATAATCTCTGATGACAAAATACTAACAAATGTACTAGTCTGTCGACAAATAGTAATATTTATAAAAGATTAATCTCCACGGAGATTGTTTAGCTTCTACTCAATTATTGCGATTTTGATTTGAGTACTTGTAATAAAGGTGGAGGTTTGGGCTTGGCAAATTGGTTAGTTTAGTTTTCTTAAGAGTTAGACAAAGAAAGCGACTAGGTCACGGTAGATTTCCTTTTCTGAATTGTTTGGGTGACTGCAAACTATGAATACAGTGTTGTCGATTACTTTATTTTAAGACATTTGAACAAAATAGTTAGACCAAGGTCTTAGTCACTCCCCCCTAATGTCTCAATGAATCCCATAACCCATGAAAATTTAAGAACACTTAAGTAAGTAACAACTATCGTTAGTTTATGTATAAATCTAATCAATAGTAGAACGATTATCATAAGTCCAGCCGACAAAGTTAGGGTTAGTATTCATTGTGATGTAGATCAATTTATGGACATCCGTAGATGCAGAAGAAAAAAAATTAAGAACAATATTAACCGAAAGAAATAGCAAAGTATTTGACTGAAATTCATAGCATAATTTAAAGTTACATAATTAGACAACTACAAAGAATTTCCTCTTTCATGCCTAACCTAGAGAGGATTAACTACCCATAGTTTTCCACAAACTACATGTTTCAATTATAAAAAAAATATGCACGAGATGTACACAGAGGACAAAGACTTACACCCTCCAGTCACTATTATAAGCAAAAATCACTATTTTAGATTCATTTATTAAATGATATATGTGAACTATAATAAAGACCATATACATTATTAATTGAATGAATCTAAAATATAAATTTTTGCTTATAATAGTGACCGAAAGGTGTACAATCAGAAGCCAAATAGGCTAACACCAAAAGGAGATAATAGGGAAGAAAAAAAACAATTACAACCACCAATAAACCACCCTTGGGCAGGAAATCATCCTACCTCGTGCATCAAGGTCGTTCCTATGCATTTGAAAATTCGGTTCTCAATCAAAAATAAACCTCTAATAAAATAAAAAATTTATTTTTTTAAAAGGGTCTATCTAAATTGAAAATAAGATTTGTAAAAATAAAAAAATAGTCAATAATATAACTAACACAAAAAGGATTAATATTCTGATCAATAAAATAAAATAAAAATACAACTTCAAGCCAATATCTTTATCAATCTTCTAGGTTGTTATTTTCCCTAGTTTAATTTGCATATATGCAAAAATAAAAAGGTTTATAATGTTTTATTTGAGGGAATAATTATAATGTTAAATTACATATTGAGTCCCCTTTAACTAATTATGAGGTTTCATGTTGGTATGTTGATCTTCGCTTCAATTTGGTCTCATAACTCACCTCTTTCAACCAAATAAATCCATTTCATTCCGTTAACATTCATCCCCTTCATCATTAAACCCAGAAAAAATCAAAACCAAATCCAAAACCAACAACACAACATTAACAAACTAACCCTGGTTCTACTTCAGTCTTTCAATCTCTCTTGTAACCCTCTTCTTTTTTGTCACCACAACAATGGTTTCTCACCTTACCCACCACTCTCCGTCAACACTACTCCAATGGCCGCACCGTCAAAGTCAAAATTCACCCCAACCAACAACCCATCCATCTCTTCACCTTCCAACTCACTCCCACCACTCCCACATCTTCCAAAACCGTTCTCATTCTTTATGGTCAAGCTCTCAGTTCTTATTCTTATCGTAATCTCATTCAATCTCTTAGCACACAAGGTGTTTGTGTTATTGCCATCGACCTTCCGGGAAGCGAACTTTCAGATAAAAATTTAAAAAACAATGGATATAGTTTTTCAAATTTAACATTCATTAATTACTATGTTCATTGTGGAATTTTATGCAGCTTAGAATCATTGGATCAAGGTGTGCGTGTGAGTGTTGGTGAGTCACTTACTGCTGGAAATGAGACAACTCGATGGCTCTCTCCTTCAGGAGATTTTGCATTTGGATTTTACCAACTTCCTGATGATCTTTTCTTGCTAGCTATATGGTATGACAAGATACAAGATGATGCCATCATTTGGTATGCAAATGGAGACAACCCTGCTCCCAAGGGATCAAGATTGGTATTGAATGATTCTCATGGTTTGGTGCTCACAAACCCTCGAGGTTTAGAGTTATGGAGATCCGATTTCACAGGTACAATTTCTAATGGTCTAATGAATGATGATGGAAACTTTCAATTGCGAGACAAAAATAATGTGACAATATGGGACAGTTTCAGTCATCCTACGGATACATTAGTTCCTAATCAAGTAATGGAGTTAAATGGGAATCTTTTTTCACGGCAAGGAGCGTTAAACTTCTCACACGGAAGGTTCAAATTTCATCTACAAGAGGATGGAAATCTTGTACTTAACGTTATAAATTTGCCAAGCAACTATAGTTATGATCCTTATTACAAATCTCGCACAAGTGATGCTGAGAATCAAACAAATGCTGGCCAACGTTTGATATTTGACAAATCAGGTTTCTTATACATAGAGAAAATAGGAGGGGATAACTTTTCTATTAGCAACCTGAATGTGAGATTCTCAACTGATGAGTTCTACTACAAAGCAACAATTAATTATGATGGAGTTTTCACCATATCAGTTTACCCTAAAGATCCAAAAAGAGGACAAAGTTGGGTCATTGCAAAGACTATACCAGAAAACATATGTTTGTATTCTACATTCCGAGGTGAAGGTGTATGTGGGTTTAATAGCATTTGCACCATTACAAATGACCAAAGGCCAAATTGTACCTGCCCAGACGAATATTCTCCGATTGATTCAAATAACATGTATGCTGGTTGCATACCAAATTTTCAAGTTATTTGTCAAGCAGGTGGGAATTTGGGTCCACAAGATAATCTATATACAATGAAGGATTTACCAAATACTGATTGGCCTGCATCTGACTATGAATATATAATTCCATCTAATTTACAAGAATGTAAGGGATCATGTTTGCAAGATTGCTTATGTGTTTTGGTTCATTTTGACCAAGGTTCTTGTTGGAAAAAGAAGCTCCCGCTATCTTATGGCAGAAATGATCCGGCGGTAAAAGGTATTTCTATCATGAAATTGATGAAAAGTGATCAGTTGTCCTCCTTGTCAAAAGAGAAGAAAGATCATGATACTTTGGTCATTGTGATTTCAGTTCTTTTGGGAAGCTCTCTGTTTGTCATTTTAACATTGCTCGGGGTGATATTTTTTGGGTTCCCCTACAACTGGAAGAAGATCAAAAGTGGTAGAAACAACGAAAGTTTTGTTGACAATAACTTGCGCAGGTTTAGCTTCAAAGAAATTGTTGAAGCAACAAGAAACTTTAAAGAAGAATTAGGAAGAGGGTCTTGTAGCATTGTCTACAAAGGAACAATAGAGATGATGATTAATGTGGCAGTTAAGAAACTAGATAAGTTGATCCAAGATAGTGATAAGGAATTTAAGACTGAAATGAGTGTGATAGGCCAAACTCTTCATAGGAATCTTGTACGTCTTCTTGGATATTGCAATGAGGGACAACATCGCATTTTGGTATACGAGTTCATGAGTAATGGCACTTTAGCGAGCTTTCTTTTCACCCCATTAAAACCAGATTGGAACCAACGAGTCCACATTATCCTGGGGATTGCAAGAGGTATTGTTTACTTGCATGAGGGATGTTGCACCCAAATCATCCATTGTGATATAAAGCCACAAAATATACTTCTAGATGATCAATACACTGCAAGGATTTCAGATTTTGGATTATCAAAGCTATTGTTGATTAATCAAAGCCACACTGAAACTGGAATTAGAGGAACAAAAGGGTATGTTGCACCAGATTGGTTTAGGAGTGCACCAATCACTTCAAAGGTTGATATTTATAGTTTTGGTGTATTGTTGTTAGAGATAATTTGTTGTAGGAAAAATGTAGAGAGAGAAATTTTTACTGAAGAAAAAGGGATTTTAACTGATTGGGCTTATGATTGCTATAAGACTAAAAGACTTGACATTCTTCTCGAAAAAGATAACGAGGCTGGCAATGACATGATGTGCTTGGAAAAGTTTGTCATGATTGCTATTTGGTGCATTCAAGATCCTTCTCTTAGGCCAACAATGAAGAATGTTTTACTGATGTTAGAAGGAATTGTTGAAGTTGCAGTTCCCCCAAGTCCCTATCTATATGGTTCTGTAAGTTGTAATTAATATTTGTTTCATTTGAGGGGATTTTAGCATTGTTTTCTGTTTTTATTTGAGGGGATGTTTTTATGAACAACGAGAAGATTATTGCATTGTACCTGCACAACAATTAGAACCTATGTTTTGCTTTTCCCCTACTGATCCAAACATATTAAAAACATGTCTGTTATTGGGAACTAGTTGTCATGCTCCAATGGTCAGAAGCTTCCACTTTCACCAATCTTTTGAGTTGTAATCAATCAACTTTCTAAGCCATTTAATCAAGCAATGTTCACAAGAATTTCTAAAACCTTCATTTCCTAAAATGACATATTCAGCATCGAAAGGTGTATTCCAAACTATATCTAACATATAGCATATTCTAAATATAAAGCAAAATTCTGAGCTTTTTTGGCAAATCTTTTTATATTTCACGAATAGCGAATAATCAATAAGATATTTTGACAGAGTCGCACTTTAGATAGCCAACAATTATAAAAAAAATATGAAAATGAAAATTTTACAATGTATTTAAGTGCAATATATATGGAAGAAAAAAAAATTCTCTTTCCTTCATAATTAGTAAGGAGACAAATATGGTATGCCTAAGTGAAATTTGTATGATGTTCAAGGAAGGAAAGTTTTTGAACAGAGGATCTCAACAATTTGTTGTACAAGTGTATGGAATGATTTGGAAATTTAAAATAGAATAGTTTTTCAAAATACACCATAGTATATGGAAAAATCGATAGATGAAATGAAGATTCTACAATGGTGTCTTGGGTTAATCTAAGTCGTCGTTGGAAATCGACACTAAAATTATCTGCTCAAATTGATTAATTCTGCATTCTGTAGCTGCATTTATCGGTTGGATGGAAGTTGCTGATACAAGTTGCTGCAACATCATATATGGGGAGATTACTTGTAAATCTTGTACAAAAAGATCCATAAATCTATTTTACAGATTGACTTAACACAGTAATGGATATAGCTACTTAAAATTTAATTCCATAGAATCAGTGACTTCTCAAAATAAAACATACTTAGCAATAGAGGAACACATGTTTCATTAGTTACATTCTTTCTCTGTACATTATTGACAATGTATTGCAAACTATTCTTTCACAACAAACAAGTTAGCAACCTAGCAATGCAATGTTGTCCAATTAATGGCAAGCTCCACATTCACTATGAAATATGCTCACCAAAAACGATGGAATGTGCCTAGAAAATTAAATGTAGACATAGTGTGATGTAATATATTTTTAAAATATAATTTAAGATGAGGTACGTCAAATATGCAGAAACACCAATATCAATCCTGTACTTAACAACATAATAGTATTGTTCATCAAAACATAGTTTCCATCAACATGAGCAACATAATAGCACAAATAAATCTACGTAGGTTGGAAGAAACCGCCTGAAGGTTGGATTAAACTCAATAGTGATGGTGCTTGCAAAGGAAGTGGAGAATATTCAGTTTGTGGTGGCCTCTTTCGCGACACTGAAGGGAGATGGTTAAAAGGCTACATTCGAAAGATTGGAGTTTGTGATGCACTTCATACTGAAATGTGGGGCATGTATCTTGGTTTGGAGATGGCTTGGCGAGAGCACATTCCGCAACTCATTGTTGAAAGTGATTCTAAAATCTTGATTGACATGATTACAGAAAACTGCAAGTTTAGTGGCTCAGTTCCCATATTGGTGCAACGCATTCGAAAACTCCTGGCTTTGGATTGGCGAGTCCAATTTCGTCATACTTGGAGGGAGGGTAATCGATGTGCTGATTGGTTGGCTAACTTTAGCTTTTCTCTAGACTCTTTTAATTGTATCATAATGGAGAATCCCTCCGGTAAGCTCCGTAGACTTCTTTTTGATGACATCTCTGGCGCTTCTATGCCTAAGAATGTTCGGCTACCTTCTTAGTTTTCTTTTGGACCTTTGGCCCTCTTTTGTAACCAAAAAAAAAAAAATCCTAATAGCTAAAATCAATATCAACAAAGTATTCTTCATAATTTGAATTAGGTTTTCAACTTGAATTTTCTGAGTTTTAATTTTATTAGTTGATGAGTCACAATTTTTACAACATTTGAATTACTTTTAACTTTCTTAGCTAATGCATAGGGACACTAGTTAGAATGACTTTTTTATAGTGAATTTTTGTTTTGCTTTTTCACTTATTACCACAGCGAAAATCGAAGAGTTATATGGACATTGTGACCTTTCGTTTTCTTGAAGTTTCTTTTGCCACCGTATAGCATCAATAATACTTTCGCCCTTTGCAAAAGTCTTCTAAAGTCCAAGGGTATTTAACAACAAAACTGGAGTATCATATGAATGAGCATTTTTCTTTAATATAAAATGTTGAGGGTCTCGTTGACGATTTTCTTCGGACACTCTTTAGTAGATTAAATTTTAGAAACTATTCCTAAAAAAGTTAAAATTACAAATTCTAACGAATTGAATATACAAATTTTCTTAAATAATAATTATTAAACATTTTTAAATAATACTTCACGACATTCGTTATTATTTCTCAAATGTAAATAATTAGTTGTTAGACCGTAATATTTAGGCTAAAGTGCACTTTTCTTTCACCCCTTAAGTTTTAAAAAGTTGTGATTTTTGCCCCCTATGAAAAAAATTGACAAAAGCAACCCTATGTTTAGGGAAATATGCTCTTTTGACCCCCTAACATAAGGGAAATATGATCTTTTGACCCCTTATCTTCTCAAAAAGTTGCGATTATTATAATTTTTTTAATAGAGGGTCAAAATCGTAACATTTTAAAACTTAAGAGTCGAAAAATGCAGTTTAGCCTAATATTTAATTATTGGTTTGGGTTTGAGTTCAAACCTTCAACTATTTATTCTTTAATTCAAATCAATTGAACTATCCAACATACTTTAATGTTGAGCATTTTTCTAATCAATTTTAACATGTTAAAAAATTTACACTATACATTTGTGTATGACTATTACACATTTTAAAACGTTGTTATTGTACTTTACCTTTTCAAAATCAGTTGAAGCCACAATTTTTTACACAAAAGCAGGACGATTAGTGTGAATCTTTTACTTAAGCTTCCATCTTCATTTTCATTTTCATTTTAATTTCATTCCAGCTATCTCTCTCCAAAATGTACGTGAGCTTCCATCTTCTTAGGCCAACATCAGTTTTTCCATTTTTGTTAGTAACCCTTCATCTTTTGTTACCAGGTAATCTCTTTTTTTCGACAGTAAGGTAATTTTATTTTTTATAAATCATATGATATTACTTGTCCAGAATTAAATCAATATTTTTTACTCAATTTTAATTAAATCATGTTGTTTCCTGTTGCAGGGGCCAATTCAGCAGTGTTCACACTAATTAACAAGTGCAGCTACGCAGTGTGGCCAGCTGCTCTTACTACAAGCACAAACACAACTCTCTCAACCACCGGCTTAATTTTAAAGTCGGGAAAGACGTCCATTGTTACCGCACCAGACACCTGGTCTGGCCACTTTTGGGGCCGGACTGATTGCAACATAGACTCTGTCACCGGAAAATTTTCATGTGTCACTGGCAACTGTCGGTCGGGGAAGTTAGCCTGTAATGGCAAGGGACCCGAACAGCCTACCACGCTGGCACAATTTAGTTTATCCGGTGAAGGTGGACTTGATTTTTATAACGTCAGCGTGGTAGATGGTTTCAACGTCCCCATTTTGGTGGTTCCTGTTGGTGGTTCTGGCGAGAATTGTAGCAGCACTGGTTGTCCTGTGGATCTTAATAACGAGTGTCCCACGGATCTTAGGGTCTACAACAAAAGTAAAGTGGTGGCGTGCCAAGGTGCTTGTTCTGCATTAAAATTGAAGCTTTTTTGCTGCGTTGGAAAATATTCATCTCCGGAAACTTGTCAGCTAAGTTCTTACTCTCTTGTGTTCAAGAGAGCTTGTCCTGATGCTTATAGCTATCCTTACGATTATGGGACGAAAACATTTAGTTGTTCATCTGAAAATTATGACATTATATTTTGTCCATTTTCCAAAAAGAAAACTCTTTTAGATCATACTCTATTTCGTCCTTTTGTAATATTGATATCAGTGAGTGTTGTAATTGGATTTGTAATAAAATGTATTTGTTATCCCTCAAAACGACATGACACAACTGTAATCGTAAGGTCTGCCCGGCCTATGCTGGTTTATTATTGAGAATCTTTAACAAGAACATTGTAAAGATGAAAATCAATTCTAGTTTAATATTGATTTGAGTATATTTGTTGATGAGTATATACAAGTCAATCTTTCTTCTATTACTCCGTCATCTCTTAATAAGGTGAGTCTTTTATAAAAAAAATATTGTCCTAAAATAACCGACTCATTTCATTTTTCAATGTAATATACTAATATTAATTACTTTTTTTTTCAATTATAACTCTACTTAATATTATTTTCATCACTCTCAATTCAATATATTCTACTTTGCATTTATGATAATGGTAAATACACCAATACATATCAAGAGCACTTAAAAGCATTTTTCTCTCTCATTCGCTAATACATTTTTCTTAATAAGTGTGAAATGAGCAAAATGCTCATTTAAATTGGGACGGAGGGAGTAGTAAAAAAGGAATAATTTATATTCGATCTAAAAAAGGAATAATTTATGAAACTAAAGAAATAGGAATGCGTATTAAGTAGAGAGAAGTAGAGAAGGAGAAAGAAAAGGAAGAGAGATGATTATGTTATTATCTTGTTGTGTATAATTAGGTTACATATGAGCTATATTTATAGAGAAATACAATGACTTGGGGAGCAAGCACAATATGCCCCCAATAAGCTAATAATATAACCCAATAACTCAATTGTTATATGGACATCCACTTAAAATATTCATAACACTCCTTCTTGAATGTCCATCAAGGATATGCCTCATTAAAACCTTACTAGAGAAAAACCTGGAGGGAAAAAATCTAGTGTAGGAAAAAGAGTACAACATCCTTTTGTGTGATAATATGCCGCGTTAAAAACCTTACTAGGAAAACTCAATGGGATAAAACCACGGTTAAGGGAAAAAGAGTGCAGAACACATTTATGTTTCTCCCTCATAAAGACAATCGTATATGAGACAAAGAAAGTCAATTATTCTTCTATTCTAGTTACTTAAAAGCTTTACTTGGCGGTGACTTTGAAGAGAGATCTAATTTACCTCCATACCCTTCTCCAAATGAGAAGTGCTTGAGATATTATCTTCATATTGAGTTGTTGAAAGAACATTCTCCAACTCCTTGATCATGTTGTTTCTCTAAGGTGCAAAATGTATGTTTGACTTTGTTCTGATATCTGTATTTACTAATATTGACAACAAAATATCACAATACATATAATTAACAAAATACATTAAAATGGACATATGATGTCATTTCTTAAATATCTCACGAAAATTAACTCTTTCAGAGAGTTTCATATACTCATCACTATCACGTGAGTCATACAACTATATTGCAACACATCTTTCATATAAATTGAATCTTTCATGTGATACTAAACTTAATCAAGCAAGAAAGTTTTTGAATTCACTTCAGGTGAATATGTCTCATAAACTTAAATGACAGACATATATCATCTCACTTCCAGTTAACATATCAAACTCTTTACATGTGTATTTTATCAATGTAATTCTCTTTAGCGCGAAAAATTGTATGTATCTAATTAACTCACATCTTCAAGTGTGCGGACTACAAGTCTAAAAAGTTTAGCTTTGCAAAGCAAGTTTGATTTCACAAGAATTGTCTCTTTCCATCTGCAGATATTTTCCTTTTTTTATAACCTTTTATAGATTTTAATTCATGATCCTCATTATTTTCAATCACATATAGCTCTATATTATATGCAAAAACATCATCAACGTTGACTTTCATTTTGGTTCCACCTCATTCCATTCATGACATAATTTATCGAGATCTCTTTATTTTTCATACATCTCGAGTACCTGGTTGGTTCTTCTGGGACTTAAAATCAATTATGTCGGATGACTCTTTTAGAGTTTACACATCCTTATTTGGGTTATCTTTCATTTTAGCTCCTTTTATTGTTTGAGGATTTTATATGTGGAACTGATTGGTCCATCATGCTTCATGCGCAGTTGGGACTCATTTGCAATAATCCGACTGGGACATCTATTTTGTTTGGACTTTGAAAACGAGTTATATTTTGAGGATCAAGATGAGACAATAATATTTCCTTTCAAATAATTCATTTGAACTTCAAGTTCACATTTTCAGCTACTTATTCTCTCCTCCTAATATTGGAAAAACTAATCAATCAATTAATAATCAGCCTACTGGGTTGTAAACAAGTTGGTTTAATACAATTTATAATAGATGAAGATTCATATCAAATAGATTTTCCAAATATTCTATCAAGATTTATCTAAGTGCATTATATTGGAGAAATTGTGATATACACAACACATCCAAAAAATTTACTTAGATAAGATATTTAGTTGTTAACCTAAATTATAAATTAAGGGGATGACTTACATATGGTAACTTGATGGCTTGATGCGAATCAATATATCAATATACATGATTGTTGATTCCCAAAGTAGAGTTTAGAAGGTATGGTCTTATAAGTATCAATCATACAATTAACTTTAGACGTCTAAAGAACGGATCTTCAAGTCCATTTTATGAGCATATGCTACAAGTTGTTTAATATCAATTTTAATTGATAATTATCAAATGCTTTATGAATAACTCATAAAACAAAACAAACTCTTGGTCAACTTAGTTGAGAAAACTTGTTCAAAGAGAACTTAGTTGAGAAAACAATTACAAAACTTCTAGTTGCGAGTTGACAACAAACATACATGTGATCATATAGTTGGTGCAGCTACGAAGTCATAAAATATCTAAGTGATCACATGATCGATGTATTGATTTACAATATCACCTGATATAAGTTCTATCAAATTGTCATCTTTCTTTAAGAACCAATAACACACAAATATTTTTGGTTTGAAGAATCTTCTGGTTCTTTAATAAATGTCTATACATATCATAATAAATGTCTATTCGCATCAGATCCGAGAATAAATGTCCTGTGGATCTTAATAAGGAGTGTCCCATGAATCTTGGGGTCTACAACAAGAGTAAAGTGGTGGTGTGCCAAGGTGTTTGTTCTGCATTAAAATTGAAGCTTTTTTGTTGCGTTAAATATTCATCTCCGGTAACTTGCGAGTTAAGGTCTTACTCTCTTGTGTTCAAGAGGGCTTGTCCTGATGCTTATAGCTATCCTTACGATTATGGGACGAAAACATTTAGTTATTCATCTGAAAGTTATGACATTATATTTTGTCCATTTTCCAAAAAGAAAACTCTTTTAGATACTCCATTTCGTTCTTTTGTAATATTGATATTAGTGAGTGTTGTAATTAGATTTGTGTTAAAATGTTATTGGTGTCCTGCACAACAACATGTTGACACAAATGTAATCGTAAGGCATGTACGGCCTATGGTGGTTTATTATTGAGAATCTTTACCAAGAACATTATAAAGATGAAAATCAGTTTTATTTTAATACTGATTTGAGTATATTTGTTGTTGAGTATACACACAAGTCAATCTTTCTTCTATTAGTAAAAAAGGAATATTTTATATTCGATCTAAAAAGGAAAAATTTATATTTGATTTAAAATAATGACATTTGAAGTATCAATTGCTAAACTAGAAGTTAGAATTTTAAAATTTTGGTTTTAGATAAAGTTGAGCTCTATGGTGGATCAACATGATAAATGCTTATAGTGGAAAAGTGCACGTCAAAATCACTTAAAATACCAACGACGGCCGATATCGTCCCTTACACGTAGAAGCTTAATTATAATTTTGTTCTCATGAGTGAGATACCGACTTGATTGGTGTTAGTTCTACAAAAACAGAAAAGGTAAAATGAGCTGAGTTTTTATACACTTGTATTCATTTTTTCCTAAAAAAAAGTTAACTACTTTCAATTAGCATGTCGTGTCTCACTCGTTAGAATGAGGAAGAATGAGTTTCTACTTATAGCACAAACTGGGAGTCGTCTGATCCACACTGGATGAAATTATGGCACATAGTAAAGATGTTATACATGATGTCAAGACAAGTGTGTTGTCAAGAACGATGTCAAGACTTCGTGATAACACAATTAATCAAACAATAGAAATGGACAAGAAATAAAAAGACACAAGTTGTTTGTTGACCCAGTTTGGTGCAACTTCACCTACGTCTGGAGGCTACCAAGCCAGGAAGGAAATTCACTAAGTAGTATCAATTCAAAGCATACATAAAAGCCCTTGGCCTACTAGCTTCTCACTTAATGACTACCCATGCAATTTCTATCTATGACTCTCCTAGTCCTAGATATGAGAACCTCCGCTCACTTCCTCTTAATCACAGATCCAGTGATCATCCTTTTAGTAATTAAAAAAATTGAGACACTCTCATAATCCTAAGAATCAACTCGTGCTTACAAACTTTGAGTGATTTCTAAGAATTACAACTCAACTACAAAGTCCAGCTCTATGCATCAACGTGATACAAGAGTGGCTCACAAATAACAAAGAACAGACTAAAACCATAAATGACACTTTTTGTATATGACGACTTCAGTGAATCAATTAGGTCTTGAGTCTTCCTTTATATAGCCTGATTGTAGAATGGGCTTGATGCACAAATTCGGCTAGTAAATAGTTGAATCACGAGATTCCAGCACAAATCTTCTGAAGTAGATCAGATGTTTTGTTAAATGTTGCAAAAACATACTTAAGTACTAAGCTAGGTATAAACGCCTATATGCTTCTAAAAATACGCTTCTTGGTCAACTCTTCACGCGAAATAAATCTTCAGAGAATATTTAGGAATCTTCACGTTTTAATTTGATCTCCAAGAAAGCGGAACAAGGCACGCTATGATGTCGTACCAACATGATAAAACATCTTGTATGACATCTTGCTAGAACTATTGTTTTAACAAAATGTAGCCAACACATGTCTACGAACCCAACACTAGAATATGACAATATTCAATTGTAATTCTATGAGTACAATTTCTTATATTCCTCAACGTCTTGCATCAAAGAGGCAAGATGGTTTCCATATTTGAGTTTAGAGTGCTTAGAGGAATTTGAGCTCTCCCACTATATAGAAGAATATGTATCCATTTGCACATATATGGTCTCTTTAAACCTCGTTGGTTGAGACTCCAGGTAGAGAGAAAAACTCCATACTTGTAAATTTTCTTCCACCACAATAACATGACACTTAGTCTCAATCTCAATCAAATTCTTCTCACATACATATGTTATCTCATCAATTACAACACCGAACTTAAAACTTATCAAATGAGGCTTGATTTTCTCTTCTTTCTTTATATGAGATCATTCACAATGGCTACTATGATGACCTTCCCCACAAAAATCACATCTCAAATTTAATCTTGTGATTTTTGTAATCCCAATGTGTTATCTTGCAAGATAGCAACTACTTTCCATACATCAGGATAATGATCTCTTTTGAATTAATTTGGCAAATCATGTCTATCATTGCTACAAAATTTGGATAAACTTTTTAGCAGCAAAGAACAATAAAATAAATGTGAAGAGCATAAATAAAGAAAAATCAAATTTTTTCAATATATATACAAAAATATAAATGACAGAAATCTTAAAAAAATAATGAAATTTCCTCGTTGAAATGATTCAACAACTCCCAACAATTGCGCCAAAAGCATGATATAATCTTAGCAAGTGTACTAAAAACACATCAAAGTAATAAAATTTATTAGATTTGCCTCCATATGAATTGTTTTAATTTCTACTTGGCAATATCGTTGTTATCAAGGATGTGTTAAAATGGGGGGTTGCACTGGACAATTGGTTTGGTGTTCAAAATCATAAACTAAACATATATTAATTATACAAAATGATAATAAATTTATAGGAAATGTGATAAAGTATTTTGAATCCTCTGTCTCTCGTTGTTCAGTAAATACACTTATCTTCTACAATTACTCTTCTAATTTTACGATAAAATAACAAAATAGTTCTAATCAATCCTTTGACTAAGAGCTCTCTTCTAAAGCTACAACACCTAAACTCTTATGTGATTCTGTAATCGTTGAAGGTTTTATATGAACGTTAACGTATATGTCATAACATAACAGTCATCTATCCTTAGATTGACTCGTTAGATTAACGAGACTTATTTGATCAAATTCAACAGCTAGTATCAGTAGTCAATTATTATTTAAAATCATTTTATATGAGATCAATATACAAAATTTAATAAGAACAAATAATTCGGAATAAAACCAGGATTTATAATTTTTTTAAAGAAAAACTAGTATTTAAAATTGAATTGAAGATAATTTGAAAACTATTCCTTCCTAGGACATCAACAAAATCAAGCTAGCCTTTAACAACCTGAATCTATAGGGTTTAGGGTTTAGGTCGTGTTTGTTGCATTTTTTTTAATATTTAAATATATTCTTAGGTTGAACCGGCTTAAAAAGTTATTTAACCGATCTCAAATTTAACTCCCTCAACATTGTTTAGTACCAACCAACTTAGGAGACCATCGTCAGAAGTTGAAGTAATCCTTGACGAAGAGACATTACGAGCATAGATTAAATTTGTATAGATATTTAATAATATTAAATCGGATTGAACCGGTGACTCGATTACTCCAAAAACTAAAATAATAACATATTTAAAATAAAAATAAATATCCAACAAA
>Ga0228711_1005992_pt1 | contig 18288 bp, 10 predicted proteins | sample MedpolnodulmetaG_2_FD_177996 | JGI IMG/M metagenome (GOLD analysis project Ga0228711, IMG submission 177996) | Root nodule microbial communities from Medicago polymorpha collected in Santa Monica, California, United States - brown nodules | ecosystem: Host-associated > Plants > Roots > Nodule...
TATGAATTTTAAGAAATAATTGAAAAAATATCATAACACACTCTCTTTCACAAAATCTCAATAAAGACTCTTATTTATTTTACTTTATTTTTTATGGGACGGAGTAAAAAACAATCCTAAAAAATCTCATGTTTTCATGAAAGACTTTTTCATGCTAAAATTTCACTAGACAATCCCACAAAATCCATCAAAATCTAATTTATTAAACAATCCTTCCAAATTTAAATGATTTTGAATAACACTAGACTTTTTTTAAGTGATTAAGAGTCTTGATTGAATACCACAAGACTTTTTTTAAATGACAAAGAATCTTGATTGAATAACACAAGACTTTTTTTTAATTAAAAAGAATCTTGATTGAATACCACAAGACTTTTTCATAATAAAAAAGTCTTTTAAAATCCTTTAGAATCATGATCCAATACACTCCCTCCCCTAAGTTTAAGAAGATGCTCAAAATTCTTCACATGGCTTATTTATTTGGGAAAAGTAGGTGATGATAAGGACTAAACAGTATTTTTTGTTAGCTTTTTATGATAAATTTTTAATGGACTTTTGGACATCTAATTCTTGTCCGAGTAGATGAAGTGTAATCATCATCTTTAGGTCCTTGGATTGGGGTTTAGGATTATGTTGCTTTAAATACATGGCCAGGTTTTATTTCATTCACAAAACACAATTGGTTGCTATTAGTTTGCCCTATTGAGGAGATCCGGGAGCATGTGATGAATGAAATGTGTTTGTTTCAGTTGAATTTAGGGTCAGTCCAAGAGGTCAAACAACCCAAGCTAGGATTCTAGGTTCTGAAGTTTTTGATACATTATTAGAGATGTTTTTCTAGTTTAGTTGGTTAGAAAGAATCTTTTCGGACGTAAGTTTAAATCTTAATTATAAGCAAAAATTATTATTTTTTTTTTAATTCTAAAAGTTTTTAAAATCTTAATCCAGAGTTGACATTTTTAAAAAATAAAAATTTATTTCATAAATTCTATTTTTTTTTCAAACACAAATACCATCAAACATATATATGAACTATAATGAGAAAAATAATATATAATAATTAAGAAACAGACAAATACAACATTTATTTTTATAAATAACATTTTCTTTATTATAAATGACATTATTAATATAATATGAAATAAAAAATATATAATAATTTGTTTCATGTGATCGATTTTGAATGCGTGAAATTGATTTACGGACTAATATATGTAGACTTTTTTATTTGGCTCTGGCACCCCTAGACTAGATATGATTGTTCCTGTGAGCTTCGGGGGTTCGACCCCAGACACTACCCAAAAAAAATACGATTGTCATTACTGAGACAATTTCGTTTGATGTGTTCATCAAATCTTCAACAAGCGAATGCTCGGTAATAAAATAACAAAATTATTAATAATCTTTTTTTTTTAAAGAAAACAAGCTCATTCCGTTTCATTAATAATAACATTGTCAATACAAGATGGAATATGATAATAAATGACGGGACTAACTAGAAATGTAGTCTCTCCTGCAAGAACATGAGCAGTTGCATTTGCTTGTCGCCTATTGAACTCTACCTTGGAGTTTGTAAAGAAAACAGAAAAAAGTGTTTTGCAAGATGCGATGACGTGCCCAAACTCAGAAATATCACCTCGACGGGCATGGAAGGCATCACATGTAACCTTAGAATCTAGCTCAAAATCAACATTGTCGAAAGACATGCACTAAGCCATTGGAGGGCTTCAAATAAACTCATAGCTTCACCAACCACAACTTGACGTAGACAAGGGAAACTCACCATCTTAGCTAAGATGAAAGTGCCTTCCTCGTCACAGATGCATATGCCAATCCCCGTTCGATTGAAATTTGACGAAAACGCCGCATCAACATTGCATTTATAACACCCCGGGCTCGACTTCTGCCACACAACCGGATGATCAGCTGAAAAATTATTAATAATCTTGGCATGTTTAAAAAATCTTTAATACAACAACTAAAATAGAACAGGGCTTCGTCTACGGTGGGAGACCTGAATAGCTCTCCTATCGTAGGAGACATGGTTTTTTTTTCCCTTTTAGAATGAATATGAACAATTGGATAAGAGTTGGACCAAAATGCTTACTATACACCTCTAACACTCAGTCACTTTCTTTTATTCTAAACTGGTGTATTTATTCAACGTTGTTCAAATTAGACATATAATTAAGGACGACCAAAATTATGCATGCAACGTATCCGCAAATAAAATTTATCAGGAGCTGGTACAAGCCCAATATTTTAATGGGTACACACGAATAAAAGAAAATCATATTTTAAATACATGTGAATTAATAGATTCACATGAAGATGAAATTAACATGATTTAGTAAAAAAATAAATTGACAAACTGAATTTAGTAAAATTATTAACACATATAGAATAAAATAAATATTTTATATGAAATAAAAACAAACATAAAATATTTGGACGATAAAATCAAAGTTGATATGGATTGTTGAGATGTTTATGCTAGATAGGAAAATGAGTTTTGTTACATAATTACCATCCTTTTTTGCTAATAATGAGAAGGTTTTTATTTAAGTTTTTTATTTAAGTAATAAGACAATCATATAAATTTATGCGAGTCCGGGAACTTAAAAAAATGTTTATTTTATTCTATATGCGTTAATAATTTTACTAATTCCAGTTCGTCAAATTTTTTTTTTTTTTACTTAATCCTGTTAATTCCGTCTGCATGTACATCTATAAATTTACGAGTAGTTAAAATATGATTTTTTTATTTGCGTGTACCAATTAAGATATTGGCCTTGTACCGACCTGTGGTAAGTTTTATACGCATATATGTTGCATACACAATTTTGGTCGTCATTAATTATATGTCTAACCCGAACAACGTCGAGTAAATACACTAGTTTAGAATAAAAGAAAGCAATTGAGTGTTGGAGGTGTATAGTAAGTATTTTGATCCAACTTTTATCCAATTGTTCATATTCATTTTAAAAGGAAAAAAAGACATGTCTCCTACTGTAGGAGACCTATTTAAGTCTCCCACCGTAGTCGGAGCCAAAGAACAGAGGGAGTTGTATTTGTCCAGTTTGAATCCTCTCCTTTTTTTCTCTCCACCACTATGGTTTTAAAATATATATTAAATAGTTGGATCCATCAAATGTCAATTTTTTGTATTTTTGTATTTCCAAAACTTTGGTAATAGAAAAAATAGAAAGATTAAATAATGGAGAGGATATTGATTTGTACTTATTTGTCATATTTTTATCAGAAATGATATTTGTAAGCCATTTTATGATAAATTTTTGAACAACACTCTTTCATTTTCGCATTTATTTTCTCTCTCTATTATTTGTTGTCCAATAAAACGATTATTACACAAATCGATTATGCAAATATCGTCACTCTTTTTTATTGGTTTATAATACCGAGTTGGCACTTTGACAACTGAGTAGTACTTGCGTGTACTTGTGAAAACAAAACAAAGTCTTCAATTAGAATTTAGAATCACCAAACTTTGATTCCTCGTTTCCTCAATAAATTTTCTGAACTTTTTTAATAGTGTGGAAGAAATTCACTCGTGGCACAAAAATTAATATACGTACCATGAAATCAATTTGAATGGGAAAAATGACACTTTGCTAGTAGTGTGCTACATACTTTACATGCACCTTGAAAGTAAGCATGTCCATAACTATTTATTGGACCATTCATTCAGTGCATACCACCGACAATTACTTATTTTGAACTAAGTTTTAAGATTTTAAGTTTGAGTGAAAATTGGAAAGGATGGGATCGATAGTGAATATAGACAAATTATTGGAAGTTTACGACATGAATATTGATTCAATCAACCCATATGAACAAAATGACTTTTAAGACTCATATGAGGTCATGACTCAAACGCGTGTGATGATATCTTTTTATCTTAAACTTTGAAGTGTGATCATAACATTTTTCTTTTGAGAAACATACAAGATGTACATATGGAAAAAAAAAAAAAACAATTTGATTGTTGGGGTTCAAAACAGAAAAACTTGTGTGAGATCCTTTGTTAAAAATCATGTGTTTTTTTACAAAACTTTGTTGTTATTCCTTATACTACGTTTGTTGCTAATTATAGACATTGTAATTGATTCTTCTCTTATGCCGGAAGCTTCTTGTGTGTTTGGTTTTAGGTTTGAGAAAAAGTTAAAAGTGATTTTATAAAAAAATGATTCTTCTCTTATGTTGGACGCTTCACATGTGTTTAGTTTGGTTATTATGTTTTGATGATTTCGATTGAAATTGATTTTGATTTTAGATTTGATTTTAAGGTTGAAGTTATAATTTATGGTTTTTGACTCAAAACATGATTTTTAAACTCAACTTTTTTTTTATTTCTCTAAAAAAAACTCAACTTTTTTTTTAATTCACTTTTACAAAAGTATATCTAGATATAAATTATTTCATAACTAACTTTTAATTAACATCAATTTTACGGAACAAATTCATTCAAAAACAATTTTCATCCACTACTAAAAAATGTCATTTTCTGACGGTTTTAGGACGGAATTTACGAAAAATTTCCACAAATTTCGGACAAAAATGTGTTTTCGGACGGATAAGGCGTTGTCCGAAAAAGCCGCGTTACAAATCCTACTTCCATCCCAAATTCCGTCCCAAATATATTTCAGACGGATTTTGTAGGGTTTTCACTCAAAGCCTAACACAGAATTCCTATTACTTAAATTTGGCTTCTCATAGGATTGAAGGATGGTTATTTAATTTATAATATTGTATGTTTTAAACAAGTATTGCATAAGCTGCAATGTGTCAAACGTGATCAAAAGGTTTAGAGGCTTTTTTCTCCTATAGCTAAAACGTCAAATTACTTGCAAACTACGTCTTGCCTTTCACGTTTATTAACTCAATTTTAAGGTGTATAAAACAAGGATAGTAAGTGGTATTAGTAATAATAATTGGAGTACTAATTTAAGAATCTCATGTCTCACATTCTAAATTATAAATTAGGAAAAAAATGTATGGTTTGGTGGAAGATTACTTAATGGTTAGTACTCCTAATTGAAAGGATTAAGGATCTGTTTCCCATATCCCATAACAATAAAATAACCTCTCAAACCCTACGTGGACGTGTGATAATTTTTTATCCCCATATATTCTATTGGCCTAGTCTTTGGCTAATAGTTGAAGGAGTTTGAATCTACAAGCAAAGGACGATGTTGATTGAGGTAAAGTAACTTCAATTAAAATATAGAGCTTGTTTTAATTCCTCTGACTAATACAGATCAGCTTGAAAAAGCATTGACATTCGTATATACTTTTATATATAGGAAGAGCCCAAATATGTATTTAAATATAACATATAAAATATTAAACGGTGGATAAATTTGTGTACGTTCAAAAAAAAATTAAATGGTGGATCACATGTGATTAATAAACTTTAGATATGAACGAATTTTTTTAAAGAACTTAGGTTTTAAATCTTAGTTGAAATAAATTCTAAGTCAAAATATACTTATCTTTCGAGCGAATTCTAAATTATTATAATCTCTTTCGCCTAAAAAGAAAAGGATTAAGATTAAAAAATTAGATAAATAAAAAATATTGGAAATACTTAAATCTATCTTGTTAATAGATATACTCGTGGGAGTAGGGGAGGGGGAGGCAAATAGGTGCTAAGGACTCCCCATGTTTTTACATTTTATTTTAAATACATATAGTGTTATCATGTTATTTCTTATTATATATAGTTTTGGTCTATTAAACTTTATTTTTTATTGACTAATTAAAAATTACACCCTTTATTTTTTTATACTTTATTTCATCTGACAAGTTTATTTTCAATTAATTATTGTAATTATATTTTTATTAAATTTTATTTTTTAAGTTCAATTGGTTGAGTTAAAATAAACAACAACAATTAAGCTTTATTCTATTAAGTGAAGTCAGTTACATGAATCAAACGACGCCATAGTGTTCTATCGAAAATCATGCCTTTCTCCAACTCATTTATCTCTAGATCATTTTTGACAATTTTTCTAGGTCTACCCACACCTCTAGTGATCCGACTTCCCTCCATTTGATTCACTCTCCTAGCAACAGAATCCACGATTCTTCTCTCTACATGCTCAAACTACCCAAGTCTAATTTCTATCATATTTTCTACTATAGGTGTTATTCAACTCTTTCTAATGTCGTCATTTCTAATTCTATCCCATCTAGTCATACCACACATTCAACGCAACATCATCATTTCTGCTACACTATTACTTTGTATTCGTGTTGGTTCTTCACCGCCCTATACTCTGTCTCGTACAACATCGTCAAACTTACAGTTTTCCGATAAAAAATTTCCCTTCAACTTAAGTGGTACTTTCGCATCACATAAAACACATGAGGCGCTCCTCTATTTCAACCACCCAACTTGGACCCAATGGTTTACACCTCCTTCTATTTCTCCATATAATTTTGTACTATAGACTCAAGATATTTAAAACGTGTAGCTTGTGGTATGATATGATCTCTAACTTTCACCTCTACACTAGAAATGTTTCATCTCTTGCTAAAATCATATTCTATATTGACTCTCTTGTTTCTACTCGAGCGAAAACCCTATATTTGAATTAGTGTGATAGGAGAAAATAGTGTGAAAGGAAATATGATAGCATTAATTTTTTCAAATATAGTTCATTTGACAAGGACAATGCATTGTTATATGCAGGAGACGAGGTTCCAACCCCAAACACCCCGCATACTCAAAAAGTGAATTCTAACCACTGGATTATTTGATCAGAAAATACACAAGAGAATGTTTACATATCTCGTAATTAATGGTAGTATCTCTATACTACCCTCATTTAATTTAATTTTTTATATTTTCGATATCCAATTCGTTAGTCTTAAAGGGTAATTTAACCAATGTACTTTTTAAAAAAAATTGAGATTGCATATATTAAATATGTTCAAATACATTTATTAATGTGTTTTCTATCATTTTTTTTCCTTATAAATCATCATTCTAGAGGAAGTATCGTTGTTTCCTTTTCTTTTTTTTTTGGTCAAGGTATCGTTGTTTCCTTCTAATTTTACTCTTTATTAAAATTATTTTATTTCTTCAAAAAAAAAAAAATTAGAATTTCGTGTTTCCTAATAAAAGAAACAGATAACGTTATGTGTGTGAGATTTATTTCCCTTCCAATTTTATTCTTTACTTTTATCTATATATAAAGGAGATACCAAATTTTCGTATAACACCTTTTCATTCTTATTTTATCAATATAAACCTTTTCTTCTTTTCCCCACTCAAATAACTAATTTTTTTTTATAAAATAAATAATAAAAACACACAACTTAATGACTTCAATTGTTTCATCAAGAAAATCGAGTTAATACCTCTTCGGTCTCTTGGGTCATCGAAGATGGTGCTAAAGGTGAAATTTGGGCACGATAATTGGATATTAGGTTCAACGTCGCTTCAAGATCTTGTCACTCATTGGAGTCATCAATCCCAAATTGACTTTCATGTAGTTTTTTTCTCTTTTCAGGTGATGATTGGAATCAGACGATCACCGAACTCCTCTGAAAACCCTAACTTATGAAATCGGACCCTTGAGAGTAATGGTCAATTTTCCATCAAAAGCATCATCAAGTTGAAGATTCGGATCATATCTTAACTATGATTAATAGTTGAAAAGATCGTTATAGAATTTGCATTCATCTTTGGAAAGTTTCTCATCAAACCATTCTTAAGAATTCAAAAATCGTCTTAGAGGTATGTTGCATAATTCTATATGCACTTGTTGTCAAATGCTCTTGAAACTATCATGCATGTTTCTATAAATTGTCAATGGAATCACTCTGGATGAGTTTGACAAAATTGTTAATTATTTTCACTTGAAGATCGATTCTAGTATTGCGTTAAAAGCTTAACTTAAAATTTTAAAATGCTAATTTGACCAAAACCGAAGAAAATAATATTCCATCCGTTTTTATCTTGTGTGGATATTCGGTTTACTCGGGTTTCTGTTTGAATGGTGTCACGATAAATTGTGGTTCAAGAGGACGTAGGTTCTGACAGTGGTTTTCGGCCGATCCGAACTCACCCAATCGCCAGTCAAGTGAAATGATGCAGTCAATCGAAAACCCAAGAACCCACATCAATATGTTTGATTCCCTTCATTTCATTTCAGATTGGGATGGTTGTGGTTGAGGCTGAAATCCTATCCACCCCTTCCCTTTACTACATGTTGATACAAAGCTCTACAACTTCTCATACGTTTAGATTGCCACATAGTGGTGCACCTTATCAACTGAAACATACACAAATGTGCTGACTTCATAGCCTCTTTGGGTCATAAGATCTTGTTTGGTTTGCGCTCTTATGAACATTATGGTCTATCATTAGACCTGATTATATGTTTTTTTTTTTGAAGAAGAAAGACCTGATTATATGTTGATTGCATTATAATCCTCTTGTTCATCGTTAATTAATTTTTATTTTCATCCTTTTTTTTCCATATTTATCTACGCAATGTGATATGATTAAATGAAAATTCATCAAAAATATGATTAAACTCAACTATAATATTTTTTTTATACTTATAATGTATATCAATTAATTGTTAGTAAAATCATCATGTAATTAATCAAGGATGTGTTAGTTTTGTTAATCATAAAATAAATATTTGTCTTTTAAATATTTTGTCATTGTGACCATATTTTGTCTCCCGTTTTATTAACAAATTAATGTGATGTTTTTTTTTTGTTTGATTGCAGATTTGATCCCTCTATTTTTATCATTTTGCAAAATAGTCCCTATTTTAAATTTCAACAGTTTTGATCTCTCAATCAAATAGTTGGTCCAAAATATCGCAATATGAAATGCTTTAAATGTAGTTTTTAAGGGGATTTTCTTACAATTTCATCGATACTGATATCACCAAATGTTTAGTTCAAAAATGTGATGGAGGGACCAAAACTATCAAATTTTAAAATAGGAAAACCAAATATGAAAATTGATGGAAATATGAGGACCAAAATCGCAATTAAGCCTTATTTTTTCAATTATATCATCTAATTGATATCATGTGAATCCCTCTAAAATACTTTATTTATTTATTTTGCATTTACTTCTTTTCTTTTGTCCCATACTAATTGTCACTTTTTTAGAAGAAAAAAATATTTTCAAAAGAATGTCACTTTCAATTTTCAATTCAGTTTTAATTAATTCTTTTCTTCAATTTTACCCTTAAATTAATATTATGCGCGTAACTCTCAATTTTATTTTCTACTTAATATTTATTATAATAAAAATACATCAGTTTTTTTTCTAGTCAAGAAATACATTAGTATTTAATAAATATCGTTTAGTAAAATTATTTTATTTATTTTTCATTTATCAAATTTTTTAATATATGTGAAATGGTCAAATATGACGGTTAATTGTTGAGTTAACCAATGACTAACAAAGTTAATTTGTTAAAGTTGTAATTCTCTTTATTTCATTGATGATTTTTTGTGAAGTGACCTAAATATACAATCTTACTTTATTATCTTTTCTAGTAATTAAAAATCTTTCCGGTGAATAGAAGATTCGGTTGCTGGGTAGTTTTCGGATGAATGCGTGATGGTTCCACCATTGACATGAAGGAAAAAAAAAAAAAAACTATATAATTAAATGTCATGACCATGAACCATTAACAACATTGAATGTGCCTCGAATGAATGCGAAGCTAGCCGTAAGAACAACGCTAGCTGCATAAGATACGCAGAAAAATTAATATGTTACGAGTTTACCTTCATGAATGCTCTTTACTAGTCTTGTGTCACTGTTACTTTAACACAAAGCACTTTCTTCAACAATTCTAAATTTCTAATCCAAGTGAGAAGGGATAGTGCTTAATCTGTAAGGACACTTAATGAATTTGAGGGCTTCCTTTGTTATTATCTTTTCTAACAGTAAAAAAATAGGGGTAATTATGTGCACAATTAAAATAGTTTTGTACTATTATGTAATTTATTTTTTTTAGGGAAACTATTAGGTACAATTTTGTTTACTATTGAATCAACAAGTTTCATCGTATTTTACCGATGTTATGATGAAATTTATTGATTTAATGGCGGAATTGTGTAGAACGTGTAAAAATATGAATATTAATTTAGAGTTTTTGAACATATTAAATATACAAGTTTTTTTTATTGGAAATGGTGCATTATAATCTTTAAATTTTAAAATTCTATATTTTCAATACAAAATTTTATTTTTATTTTCATTTTTAAATTTTTAACTTGTGACTCGAGTTGACATGTTCATTATTTTTATTAGGTAAATGACAACTTGTGCCATTGAGACACCCGTTAAGAAACTAAAAATATAAATATTTTGAATGCACAATTTCCATTTTTACCTTCTTAACATCTTAAGACAAGACAAAATTTATGTTTTAATTCCATTTTTACCTTTTAACTTGTGCCCTTAATATCCTTTTTTTATATTCTAACAAATATACATGAAATAAAATGGACAAGATATATATTGAATTTTAGATTACTAAATGTCCTTTTTCTTTAAAACCCAAGAGATAAGATTTTTTTTAAAATAAAAAATACACTCCCTGTCACTATTTCCATTGTGTGAAATAGAAGAAAAACAAATGAAAATACATTGTAAGCTAAACATGGGAGCAATATGATTCTGACATATTCAGATACATTTCCTCTTTGATGATACATAAATGCACTGGTATGTCTACCTTGTGTATTTGTAAATGGATAAATGCTCTTTTATATCCCCATCCCATGGCTTAATCCATTATTAATTGAGTACAAAAACTATACATTATATACAAAATAAAAATCAGAAGTTAATGAGACATGAAGAAATTCATATCCTTATTAAGAGGATGGCAAGGGTCCCCATCCCATACCTGAAAAATGGTTCAAAATACTAAACCATATAAATCCAAAACTATATATGTGAACTCCACCAACTTCCATACTCTTACATGATTTTCATATATATTCTTGACTTTGCCCTCTCTCTCTCATTATGCTATGCTAACCCATCCAGCTAGCAAGCCACTTCTCTCTCTCTCCCCCCCTGTCTCTCCCTTTTTTTCTTCATCTTTTTCTATAAGTTAAAAAACTTTCACTAACTCAAAAGTGTGTTTGAACCCTCAAACTCCAACTATAAGCCACCTCCAAGATCTCACTCTTCTTCTCAATCAATCAATCAAAAAAAAACAAAAAAACACACACACACACAATGAAGATCAATTTTCCAAAACCAAAACTCTTATTTTTCTTTCTCATTCTTTCCTTCTTATGTCTTCAATCTCTATCCTCCACCACCAAAAAAAATACCTCAAAAACAAGAAAAATAATTATCAATGATCAATTCAAAGAAGCCCCTCAATTCTACAACTCACCAAATTGTGCCTCCATCACTGAGCAAGAAGAAGACACCGAACAGGACACTGACACATATATCTGCTCTGAGGAAGCTGTCCATGTGGCAATGACATTAGACACAACATATATCCGAGGATCCATGGCTGCAATCCTCTCTGTCCTCCAACACTCATCATGTCCACAAAACATCATCTTTCACTTTGTTTGTTCCTCAAACACTTCACTTCTCCACTCCATAATCTCAAAATCATTCCCATACCTCAAATTCCAAGTCTACAATTTCGATGATTCCATCGTTTCAGGTTTAATCTCAACCTCGATTCGATCAGCACTTGATTGTCCTCTCAATTATGCAAGAAGCTATTTGGCAAATCTAATTCCATTATGTGTAAGAAAAGTTGTGTACTTGGATTCAGACCTTATCTTAGTTGATGATATCGCAAAACTTGCATCAACACCATTAGCCGAAAAAAATGCAGTTTTGGCAGCACCAGAGTATTGCAATGCAAATTTCACATTTTACTTCACACCAACATTTTGGTCCAACCCTTCTTTGTCTTTAACATTCGCGAATCGAAAAGCTTGTTACTTTAATACCGGGGTTATGGTAATTGATCTAGAAAAATGGCGCGACGGAGATTACACAACAAAGATTGAGGAATGGATGGAATTACAAAAGAGGATGAGAATCTATGAACTTGGTTCATTGCCACCTTTTTTGCTTGTTTTTGCAGGGGAAATTGTTCCTGTGGATCATAGATGGAATCAACATGGTCTTGGTGGTGATAATTTTCGAGGTCTTTGTAGAGATCTTCATCCTGGTCCAGTGAGTTTATTGCATTGGAGTGGAAAAGGTAAACCATGGGTGAGATTGGATGCTAATAGACCTTGTCCTTTGGATGCTCTTTGGGCACCTTATGATCTTTTGCAGACACCATTTTCTCTTGATTCTTGATTAGGGAAGAAAAATCAAGTTTAAATGTAATTAATAAAAAATATATATATAATCTTTTGAACAATGGAAAAAAGAGACAATTGTGAAGAATATGAGACTTTTCAATATTGTTGAGAAAAAATAATGACTTTGTATATAGTTGAAGAGCTGTATATTTTGAATGTGTAAATTCATCGAGTAATTTTTGTTCTTATTAAGGAGAGCATAATCAAATTCAAGTTTATGTATAGTATACACAATTTTGTTTTGATTGTTCAAATATTATTTTTTGTCTTAACGAGTCTCGCGCCAGAATTCATATGCACAAAGTGCGAAGAATATGAATATTACGAGTTTGAATCTGCGTCTCAATATATCAAATGTTTATGCATATTTTACTATACGAATTGTATTTACGGAATTTTTAAATTATCTTCTCTTTACCTGCCATTTTTTTTTTCTCAGTTTGTAGTCTAGTGATATGACTTGAGTTATGATTTTGTTCCTTTAAGCATGTTCCAAAGATTTTGAGGCTTTATGGTATACTAATTGATAATTGAAAGTTACTTCTGTAAAGTGTGTAGAGAGTAAAGTGAAAAAATTAATAGTCAATATAGAAAATATGCATTTTTTTTTTTTTTAGGGAAAATATACATATATGTTAACTATCAAAGTGTATTTGCCTATTTCAATGCTTCAATAATTAGTACTATTGCTTATTTTACACTTGAAAGTGATTTGTGGGATTCAAAGTGTTTAATATGATTGTTAATTTGGATGCATCAGTTTTCAGGTTACAACAACTTCTTCACAAAGTACTATTTCTATGTAAAAAAATTGTTGTTTGATTTATGACTAATTAAAAAGGCCCTTATAAAGTTCTAAGGCTATGTCACATATATTGGTTGAAGAAATTAAGATACATAAATTAATTTTCAAGAGTGTTTTTGGATGCACCAACTTTCAGTAATGAAGAACATCTCTAATAAGAAATTTTGAAATTGGTTTCTCTATTTTAAACTAAACAATCATGTGTTTGCTTTTTTATCTTTGTTTTGTTTTCTATTGTCTTCATACAAATAGGGTAAGGTTGGAAAGGTATTGTGCCAGCTGATTACACTTTCCATGGATAAACAATGCCATGTGCATTAATTAATAATTGATGGTGAGAGGAAAGTAAAGACTAATGATTGAAGGTGAAGAAACTAGGACCAAATTTACAAACTTAATATTTAATTTTGATAAATCATGAGGCGTCTGAATGCACTATACCCTCTTGCCCTGCACAAAAAATAAAAAATAAAAAATAATGTATTACCAAGAATGAATTGATCCAATGGTAATGGATTTGGATTTCTCAAGCAGTTAGATGTTCGATTCCACACTTTTGCAATGTGAAAATCCAGTTTAAAGAGGAGAACTCGTTTTGTGTGTCCTACATATTCTTTTATGAAGATTAATTAATGTTAAATGATGGTAGAAACTCTATACCTATAATTTGTTAAAAAAAAATCTACTCGTGTTATTTAGTAGTATCTATGATCTCAAAGAAGAAGAAAATTATTAAGACCAATACAAATTATTTAATTTTATAATTTTGAAAGATTATTTTAAATGCAGTAGCTCTGTTATGAATTATTGATTTATGAATCTAGCGATTTTAAAATACTGTTGTTTTTCTTCATGTTGTAATGTTCTATTGTGAAGAAATCGGAGGAATTTTATTCCGGTGTAGAGAAGGATGTTCGATTCCACACTTTCGCAATGTGAAAATTCAGTTGGAAGAGGAAAACTAGCTTTGTGTGTTCTATATATTCTCCTTCGAAGATTAATCACTGTTAAAAGATGATAGAAACTCTATTAAAAAAAGTTTACTCGTGTTATTGAGTAGTAGCCATGATGTCAAAGAAAAAGAAAATTATTAAAACCAATCCAAATTGTTTAATATTATAATTTTGAAAGATTATTTTAAATGAAGTAGCTCTTTTATGAATTATTGATTTATGAATCAAGCAATTTTAAAATACTCCTTTTTTTCCTCTTCATGTTGTAATGTTCTATTGTGAAGAAATCGAATGAATTTTATTCCGGTGTAGAGAAGGATGAAGAAGCAATTCAAGTGTAAGTAATGTGTTCCAATTTTGGAGGTATCACAATAAAGTTGAACTTTGTTAACAGTAACTATCACAGTAAATTTGCATTTTTTTATAAACTTTAAGGAAGAAGAATGCAATTTTCTCTTCCCCTACAAAAATTGCAATTTTATCTTAAATTAAATATGTCTCGATCAAGTATGTGTATGTTATGTTAAAGGCTCGGACTAGGGTGGGAGAGCTTGATAGGTGATGACACTAGGTCATATAGCACTTTTGTTATAGTTTTTATGTACTTTTGAGCTGAGTTCAGGTGATTATGCATGAGTTAGAAGCTACCAATGACACATTTGATGTTTGCAAGCAAAGAAGAAATCGTGCTCCGATTTATGAGCATCGGGCTACTATTTTACTGCAAGTTTGAGACATTTTGTCTCGTAAAAAATCGTGCTCCGATGGAACCAAATCGGGCTACGATTTGGCAGACGCTCCAGCTGGAATCTGAGTTTGATGAAGCAATCTGCTCCGATTTACAGCATCGGAGTACGATTTTGGCGTATCTGAGAATTGTCCTATAAAAGGGAAGTTGCGTTCTGAGCCAGGGGTTCGGAATTTTGGAGAAAGAAACTGACTTTTGGAGCTGGAGATCTGGAGAGAAGGTGGGAGACCATCAAAACTCATATCTGGTTACCGATTTCATGTAATGAATCCTTCTTTCATATTAGTTATTTGTGCTTTAGCCATGAGTAGCTAGATCCTTTGTGATTAGGTCAAGAGATGATTTTGACCCAATATAATTGATTCAAGAGTTTATATGACTATTGACAATAGCGTGTAACTCGGAAATATCTATACTGTTCAATCTAACGGACAATCTAGGGATGGAACGTTGTTAGGTTGTGATAATTGAATTAACGGACTTAAAACCTTTGATGATTGTAGGTTCACCTAAGGGATTAGGGAATTATAATTAGAAAAGAGGGCTTAGGATCAAGGGATTGACCTAAGCTATTTTGTTAATTTGTCGTTAACTTTATCGCATTCGTAGACTTAAGAAACAGGTTGCTAATGAGCGATGAGCAGATGAATTGAGTGACCTAGTTATCTCTCCATATTATTTCTTAAACCAATTTTTCCTTAACCATTTTATTTTATTTTGCAAATCAAACCAATTGCCTCAGTGCACCCCCAATTTTACAAACATTCCTTAATAATAATGTTACTACCGAGTAGAAGTTGAAACAGTCCCTGTGGATACGAATCTTATAAATTTTATTACTCCGATATAAGTTGGTACACTTGCTAATTTTGTATCAATAGGTCTCTCACCGTGAGCAAGTGAAAAAAATAACATGAGTTTCAAACAGAGTTGACATATAAGCTTGGTCGAACGCGTCTTCCGTTGATTTGAAGCTCTGCCATTGAAACCAATATATTTTTCTTTGAAATACCAACGCTCTTCCATGGAAGAGTAATGAGATAATTTTTTTTAAAAACTTAATGGATTTATTTAACCAATTTAAGTGTGAAATATTCAAGTTTTAATAGTTTAAGAAAGAAAAAAAAAAAGAAATTTAGTGGCAAAATTTTGATTTTTTGAAAGCTTCACACATCTTTCAAACCTCTCAACCACCTTTTGGGGCTTTTAGGAACTGCAATTAAACACCATATTTCTTTTTTGCAGAAGATGCAAGCAAATTATTGAACAAGCAGAAAATCCATTGTTTGGATATTAATAAAGGAACACAAGTTAATTAGCTGGCTTATTTATTTTTTCTTTTACAATTTCCTTTCATTATATTTATCTTGAACTGGGACAAATCCCCTTCCTTTGTTTTCCAATTCCTTGTCAATTTTCACAACCGATTATGGATTGATGATCGCAAGGAGAGAGAAAGATTTGTTCTGGAAAACTAAAGTAATTGAAGAAGGAGAAAGAGAAGAGTGGGAATGGAAATTGATAAAGTGTTGGTAGTGCATCATAACAATCTTGAAAACTTACAATCTAACGGTTAATAATACTCCCTCACCCTAGAAGGCGCCTATGTTAAGTTGTCAAACATATTGATAAAGTACTAACATTAAGGTGAAAATAAAATTTACTTAGAAAAAAAAAAACTGAATATGGAAGCATAAAAGATCTGTGTTATTTGAACAATCATTTTGTTGACAATTTATGTGACAATCATAAATTTACACGAAAATTAGGTATGGAAAAAAAAGTTGTCACAAAAGTTATCATAAAATGATTATATAAATATCATTTCTCTTTGTAAAATAAGATAATTAAATTATATAACATGATTTTAATAAGACTAGGGGTGTTCAGATGTCTGTGTGATTTACTCAACCTGGTGATTCAAACCAATCCAACTTGTTCAGGTGTCTGTGTGATTTACTCAACCTGGTGATTCAAATCAATCCAACTTGTATTTTTACCTAACATGTTTGAGTATAGGTATAATCTGAACCAAATCGCTCAGTCCCAAAGTAGTTTGGTTCAAATATCTAGTTTATAATTTAAAATCCATAGACATGTGAATCTAACTGTTTAAAATAACAATAATTTTTTTTTTGACAAAAAAATAACAATAATTTTTTATTATTAGTTTTATTGCTTTTTTTTTCATATATATATTGTAACTAAAGGCATTTGTGTTGATCAAAAGTGTTTCAATTTCATTCAAATGATACAATTTGAAATATAAATGACATTTTAATTATACGTTTATTTCAGTTTTAAAAAAAAATCATGTCTTATATATTCGGTGACTCGGCCAAACTAATCCACTCGTCATCAGATTGGGTTTGTTCGAGTTTGATAGAAAAAATATGGATTTTTAACTCAATCTAAGCAAATGAAATTTGATTGAATTAGACACTTCGCGAAGAAAAAAAGAAACTAAAATCAACTGAATAATCATATTGTGGAAACACGAATACGAAGCATTCACATGGAATAAAGGGTTCCCGTTTACGAGGATATGATTCATTTTTTAAAGGGCAAATTACGTTGGCCTCCCCTGAGGTTTCTTTAAATGACATATAAACCCCCTTTAGTTTTGAAAAAACAATCACCTCCCTTGTAAAGTAACACCGTTAACCTTCATTGTTTATTTTGAATACAAAGTTGGGTTCCTCTCACTACATCACAACTCAACTCCATGTCTATGATTTTCATCAATTGTGTGATTAACTGTTCGATCTACCTTTCCATCAGCAATATGTTGAAATTTCCTCTTCCATCAGCAAGGTGACCCTCTTTCACCTTTTCTATTTTTAATAGCAGCTGAAAGGCTAAACGTCATGATGAAGGCTCTTGTAGAGGCTGCCCTGTTCTCTGGCTACAAGGTTGGCGCGAATAATCAGGTATCCATAACTCATCTACAATTTGCTAATGACACTTTGTTGATTGGGGAGCGAAGCTGGGCTAATATTAGATCTCTGAAAGCTCTACTTCTTCTCTTTGAGGCGACTTCTGGCCTTAAGGTGAACTTCCACAAAAGTATGTTAGTTGGTGTTAACATTCATGATTCTTGGTTGGCAGAGGCAGCCTCTGTCCTTAATTGCAAATTGGGTAGAGCCCCCTTCCTGTATCTGGGGCTGCCTATAGGTGGTGATCCTCGCAAACTTAAATTTTGGCAACCTTTAATTGACTGTATCAAGTCAAGATTATCGGGTTGGAAGAGTAGAAATCTTTCGTTGGGTGGCCGTTTAGTTCTCCTAAAGTCTGTCTTGTCCTCTCTTCCGGTCTACTTTCTTTCCTTCTTCAAAGCTCCCGCAGGTATCATTTCTTCCATTGAATCTTTATTTAATTGTTTTTTCTGGGGGGGTTGTGAGGAGGTTAGGAAAATTTCT
>Ga0228711_1005993_pt1 | contig 18287 bp, 9 predicted proteins | sample MedpolnodulmetaG_2_FD_177996 | JGI IMG/M metagenome (GOLD analysis project Ga0228711, IMG submission 177996) | Root nodule microbial communities from Medicago polymorpha collected in Santa Monica, California, United States - brown nodules | ecosystem: Host-associated > Plants > Roots > Nodule...
TTTAGAGCTATTAAAGGATGCATTTGAATTTGCAAGTATTCCAAGTTCGTTCTATGAAGCAAAGAAAACAATTACAAAACTTGGTATGAATTATGTGAAGATACCTGCATGTCCCAACGATTGTATGCTTTATTGGGGTGAAGATGAAGAGAGAGAGACCTATAAAATTTCTAACACTTCAAAATGGAAATCAGGGGAAAAGAATTGTGTTGTCAATAATCAGAAAAAAGTTCCAGCAAAAGTTCTTTGTTATTTTCCATTAAAACCTCGATTGAAAAGACTGTTTTTTTCATCAAAGACTGCCGAGGATATGAGATGGCATGCAGTTGATAATAACAACGATGGAATGATGAGGCATCCTAGAAATTTTGAAGCTTGGAAACAATTTGACCTGAAACACACTTGGTTTGCATCAGATCCGCGAAACTTGCGTCTTGCATTAGCTAGTGATGGCTTTAATCCATTTGGTATAATGAGTTCAAATTATAGCATTTGGCCAGTTGTGCGCATCCCATACAACACTCCTCCATGGGTGTACATGAAAGATACATCTTTTATAATGTCGATGATGATTCCTGGTAAATATTCACCAGGAAATGATATCGATGTCTACTTACAACCTTTAGTTAAGGAGTTATGGACAACGGGTGTGGATACATATGATTCTTTTAAGGAAGAGGTGTTCACATTACACGCCACCTTGATGTGGACGATTAGTGACTTTCCGGGGTTAGGTATGCTTTCTGGTTGGAACACATACACCGGTTTTGCATGTCCTTCGAGTAACACCGACACTAAACCTTGTCATCTTAAAAATAGCAGTAAACGGTGTTTTATGGGACATTGTCGTTTCCTTGATCGGAGACACAGATTTAGATTGAACAAGGTTCGCTTTGATGGTGAGCAAGAAATGCGTAGTCCACCGGTAACATTATCTGGACATCAAGTTCTTCAACAGGTTGAAAACATAAAAGGTCATTTTTGGTAAAAAGCTAAAAAAAGCAGGGTTGGGAAAAGGAAAAGGCAAGAAACAACCTACACAAGGTGACCCTCCAAACCAGAAGAAAAGGAAAAAAAGGGCAGACAAGAGGCAATTTACAAAAGAGGACCCTCCAATCTAAAAGAAGAAAAGCATATTCTTTGAACTTCCATATTGGAAGGACAATCTTCTGCGTCATAATCTTGACCCAATCCATATCGAGAAAAATGTGTTGGATAATATCATATATACTTTGGATGTTCACATCCTCCATCATTTTTAGATTTTCAAATTTTGTTGTAAGAAGTTGAAGTCTTGAACTTTTCACTTTGGATGTACCTTCATGAGCAGTTTTGAGAATTTCTCGAGCATCCTTAGCCACATTGCATTGCTTGATCAATCTGAACATATTCTTGTCTACCCCATTGAACAATGCATTCAATGCTTTGGAGTTTCCAAGAGCTAATTCGTCTTCAACAGTGAACCATTCTTCTTTTGGTTTTAAAACAGCTGTCTAATTTCCATCTTTGTCAAGAACCACAGGATGTTCCCAACCCTTCAGAACTATTTTCCATGTCTTCCTATCTATGGATTTGAGAAAAGCACTCATGCGTGATTTCCAATAGTCATAGTTGGAAGCATCCAACTAAGGTGGTCTGTTCACAAATCCTCCTTCCTTGTCCATAATGCTAGAAAGTATCTCCCTTGGAGCTCACCCTAAAACAGGCAGGGTGTCTACTCTGATGCCAATTGAAATTCTGGTACGCTAGCTTCAGATGTTCTATGTGATGTTCCAACATCAGACACAAATTACGAATGTTGAGTGTAATGTTTAGAACATCGTGTTAACGAAAACAAACAGAAATACGTAAAAGTAAAAGACAAGAAAGAAAAATGCACAGGAGGATTGTTAACCCAGTTTGGTGACAAACACACCTACTTTGGGGACTACCAAGCCAGGAAGGAAATCCACTAGTGTAGTCCTTATTCTAAATTCTCAGCAAACTCCAAGTTTACAACTATAGACCTACGACCTACCCGTATTGACTTCAACCTAGGAACTCCTAGATCTAAGATCCCATCTCACTTCCACTCAAACAATCACAGCCCCTGTGATTATCAGATTACAACTCAATAAGATGAAGTTACCTTCAAACATAAAATACCTACGTGCTTAAAAGCTTAGGACTAGTACACAACTTACAACTCAATAAAATACAGTCCTTAACATGTATCAAGGTGATACAAGAAAGGCTCACAAATAACAACGACTCAAAACCTTAAAAAGTTATTTCTTCAATGGCGGCTTGAATGAATAATTAGGTCTTGTAGTCTTGTATATATACTGAAGCAATACGGTCTAAATAGTCTTTTTGGGCTTCAGAACAATGTAGATCCTAATGCCGATCCACTTAAAAAGAATCAGTAACAGCTAAAGCAACTCCTAAAATGTCGGAACATCTTTAGGAACAAACCATACACATCCAAAGTTTCCTAAAATATTGACACTCCTTTAGGAAATAAAAGCACAGCTGATTCTGGACAAAAAGCACGCTACTTGGCCAACAAGAAATAAGGCGTGGATTCCTTAATAAGATAAAGCGCGCGTAAACCAAGGCACACAAACAGGGAACACTGAACCGTGCCAAGATGTTGGAACATTGTATCCAACATCATACATGAATATTTGTTTTAGCAATAATGAAGTCAATACACAAATATCCAACACTTTGAAATAATGAATTGTATTTGTTGAGTTAACTATGCTAAATGAGAAATAAGGTGAGTAATTCTTATATTGATTGATGTGGTTAAGTAATGAATTTTGATGATGATTTAAGGTATGAATATGCTTTTTCTGTTATGATAGTAGTATGATGACATGATTGATGTTGAACTGGGGATAACATATAGATTCTTGGTGATTTATGCATGCTTGGTGATTTAATTTAAGAAGTAACATATAGATTCTTGATATGTCGTATCATTAGCGTAACTTATCGCTTTTAGAGTTTAGGGTGTTACATGGCACGGCCGTGCGTGTTTTCTCGTGAATAGGGGGCACGACTGTGTGCCCTGTTGGCACGGCCGTGTCAACCCCACTGTGCATGGATACCCAGATTTTTCACTTTTTAACGGTATTTTAAGTATGCCAATGGATCCTACTACCTAAACCTAATGTATTGAGGTATAATTGGACTTCTAGGAGTGGTTAAACATAGGTGATCATTAGGATTGAATTTGGTTTTGAAACAAGTTAAAAATGAGACAGACTTTGAGTTTTTGAGAAAATTAAGGAACTTTGTGAAACCAAAATGCTATGAATGATTAACTAAGATGGTAGATGATATGTAGGAATGTTTTTGTATTATATAAGAACCTGGAATCATACTTTTATTGAGAAAAATTGAAAAAAGGCGATTTTGTGAAAATAGACGAACTTTGTCAAAATGAGCTTTTATGATCCTATAACTTGTAAATGACTTTGTAAACATGATAACATGGTAACTTAAGAATGAATCAAGGTTTGGTTGGTGTATTAATTGTTTGCTATCATGATGTGGTGAAGTATTCGTTTATATGCGATTTGGTGATTTATGAAACAATGTGTTTCTTTATGGTGATAATTCTCGATTGATGAATATGATGACAACTCTTTATTGATTATGACTTGTTGAATCGTATGGGTGTAAATGCTTGATAGTGCAATGGTGAATTTTGGTGAAGATATTATATGATGGTGTAAATTGTATAATATAGAATTGGTGATTTGTGCATTGTCAAATGTCAAGTCTTTACTTGGAAGTCCATGCATTCATAGTCATGTTGAGTCTTAGTGATAAGTTGTTTTGATGATTTTTGCTTAATCAAGTGTAAACCATGAATTGATGAGTGATTATTGTTAGAACATGTTTAAATTCACTTCATAAATGATTATATATGTCTGTATGTTGTTGGGGTTTGAATATGCATTTATAAAAATGTATTATTATTATTTTTACCAAATAAAAATGTATTTTTTTAGAGGGGATAAAATAAGTATCAAAAGATGAATGTAATTTTGTTACAAAAAATCAATTTCATATAATTAAATTAAATTGTTTTTCAAAGAAATGATTGTTTTTCTAATAAACAAACACAAAATTGATTATGCTTTTGCATAAAGTTTCTAAAAAATAATCTCTAAATTATTGAAGGTAAAACCATTTTTTTAATCTATAAAAAACAAGCCATATATTGAATTTACATTGCTATAAAAACGACAATTGCTTAAGAAGATACTCACTCACATATTAACATTTTATTTTATTTTTTTATTAAAAAAATTCATTTTTTATACAAAACTCATTTTCCTATCTAGAATAAACATCCCAAAAAGATAATTCATATCTACTTTGATTTTATCATCCAAATAGTTTATTTTTATTTTTTTGTTCTTATTACTTTCTAAGTTTATTTTAGAGTGGTGCTATATATTTCACTCTGTTGGACTTGAGTAATCAACTAAAGTAATCAACTAATTAATGAGTAAACAACTTATTTCAACTTATTTCAACATATATTCCAACAAAACGAACAAAATTGAAATTAAAGTAATCCACTGATTAATGAATGAGTAAACAACTTGGAAGCCATGACAGTAAACTACTTAAGAAGAGTGAGTGTTGTTGGAGTGGAAAAGATGAAACAGTAGGACAATATAGTAGTCTGCCCCCTAATCATGATTACAAAATTTTAAATACTCTAGCATAAAATGTCACAAAATATTGTTGTGTACATCTGAAATCTCAATGTCTCAAGAGAAACAACAAATTTACGAATAATTTATAATACAAACAAGTTCAACAAGTTTTACAGAACTAAAAAACAAGGAATAACAAAACTCGAGCATGTTGAATTAGTATAATCTTTTAGCTGTTTGTGTGAACCAACTTTGGCATTGCAAGCTCCTTGGCAACGTGCTCCATGGTTGGGCGAGATTGTGAACTTTCTGTCAAACATGTAAAAGCTATCATTGCAATCGATACTATGTCCTTAACAATGGGATTCAAAGGATGAGGGAGACGTTGATCCAACTTATCCATCAGTGACATAGTATCAAGTGTAGAGGTAACAATAGTCCATAAAGGTATAACATCTCCAGGATGTTTTCCAAACAGTATTTCCAGTGCTAGTACGCCAAAACTATACACATCACACTTCTCGGTTACTTTCGTAGTGTATGCAAGTTCTGTAACGAAATAAAATAGGAGTCATGTACAAGAGAGGCTATAATGGGAGATATATCATGTACAAAAGTTTAAGTAGCAATATTAAACATTAGGATTAAAGGAAAATTAACCTGGAGCAGCATATCCAAATGTGCATGCAAATGAAGTCGAGAAAGTTAAATTAGGATCAAGAAGCTTAGCTGTTCCAAAGTCAGAGACATGAGCCACACATTCTGAATCCAGAAGAATATTCTTGCTTGATATATCTCGATGAACAATTGGAGGTGAGCAACCATGATGCATGTAGCATAAAGCATTAGCTACATCTTTAATGACATCCACCCGCTTATTCCAATCAAATGCAATTGCTTCTTCATCATCTTTCAAAATCTTTTCCAAACTACCTTTCTCTACGAACTCATAAACCAAAAATGACAACTGTGAATGTGAGCAAAATCCATACAGATTCACAATATTACGATGTCGAATTTCAGTCAAAGCTTGGATCTCATTTGTGAATGATTTTGCACTGAGATTTTCCTCATTTGAAACTGAATGGAGCTTTTTCACAGCAACTACTTGACCTGTGTGTAACTCTGCTTTGTAAACACTTCCCTGCCCTCCAACTCCAATGAGATATTTGTCATCAAAATCTTGTGTGGCTTCCAAAATGTTCTCATAAACCATTTTTCCATCGAAATTCCATATTGTAAAAACATTTTGAGGTACAATAATGTTCCCTCCTACCTGGTTTTCTCCTATGGTTGATGTATGGTATAGATGATATAAGAATTTGAAACAAGTTGCTAGCATTATAGTTCCTAGTACAAGAGGTAAAACTATCAATAGTACTTTTTTAATCTTACGATCATGCGATTTACTTCTTGATGTTGGGCAAGGCTCCAAGCCAGAGATATTACCACACAAGCCATTATTATTTCTCAACATGTTAATTGTTGCATTATTGAAAGCTCGGACGTTGGGGAGTGGACCGTCCAATTGGTTATATGATATATCAACAGACGTCAAGCTGAACATCTGATCAAAGCTTGAGGGAATAAAACCAGAAAGATTATTATGTGAGATATTCAATGTTTCCAAGTATCTTAACTGTGTAAGCATTGATGGTATTGTTCCATTTAAAAAATTTCCACTAAGATCAAGGCTTTGAAGGACCTTAAATTTTCCAAATTCAATAGGAATATTTCCTATGAGTTTGTTATGGCTCAAATTTAAGTTCCATATCCTAGGCAAATTTGCAAGTTGTTTTGTGATGAATCCACTTAGATCATTTTCTGCAAGGTCTAAGGTCTCAAGCTCTAAGGATGATATTTCTACAGGAATGTTTCCGGAGAGATGGTTGTTGCTTATCAAGAGGTTGAACAAAGATAAGTTGCTTAACTCCTTTGGAATTTTCCCTGTGAGATGGTTTGAAGATAAGTCAAGTGAACCCAAGATGGGTGCCTTTCCTATCTCTGGTGGTATATGGCCTGATATATTATTATTGGAAATATTGAAGGTTGTCAGGTTATGGAACTTTCCCCAATTGGATGAAAGGTGTCCATAAAAATTGTTTTGACTTAATTGCATGTAAACCAAATTTGGATATACTCCAAAATCCATAATCTCTGTTATATTTCCAGTAAGTTGGTTTTGTTCAAGTCTAATTCTAATAATGCTAGAGCAATTCTTCAAACTCTTTGGAACTGAGCCTGTGAAGTGGTTATTCATAACAGCCAAGTATTTCAAATTCCCACCAATGCAAATGTTGTGCGGCAGCTGACCAACGAAGTCATTATCATACATTTGAAGGTTTACCAAATTGGTAAGCATATTCATTTTCATTGGTAATTTTCCATTGAGATTGTTTTGAGCAAACGAAAGAAATTGTATATCACTCAAGTTCCCAATTGTTGGCGGGATTTCACCTGAGAGAGAGTTATTGTTCAAATCAATTTGAATCACATTTTTCATCATGCCGATTTCGCGAGGAATTAAACCAGAAAGATTATTGTCACTAAACCTTAACTGTTTCATGTTCACTAATTCCCCAATTTCCATAGGAATGCTACCGGATAAGTTATTGTCAAAAATAAATAGACATTCTAGCTTCCTTAACTTTCCAATTTCCATAGGAAGGTGGCCAGAAATAGGGTTGTGTGCTAAATTTAAATATGTCAAGTTGGCCAACTTTCCTATAGAAAATGGAATAGACCCTCTGACATTGCATCGAAAAAAAGAAAGGTATTTTAAATTTCCCAACTTCAAAATTTCTTGGAGGATAGGACCATTGATGGAAATACTATTCCCACCAAGATCTAGAGTCTCTATCTTATGCAACTTCACAATTTCTTGAGCTAAAACAGACCCATTGAATTTATTTAATTCAACTCTTAAGAAGGTTAATTTGTTCAAATTCCAAAGTTCTTTTGGAATGTCACCATAAAGGTTGTTGAGTCCTAAATACAAATATGACAACAAGGTCAGGTTCCCAATAGAAGTTGGGATAGTACCTGTGAGATTTGCATTTGAGATACCAAGTTCTCTCAGATTTCTTAATTCACCTATTTCTTCAGGAATGGAACCACTAAATAGATTATTATCCAAATATAAAGTTTGAAGACTAATCAACTGCGTTATTTCATATGGAATTGTTCCTGAGAGAAGATTGAAACTTAGATCAAGATGAGCAAGTTTGGACAACATTCCAATATGGTGAGGAATACTTCCATTTAAGGAGTTGTAACTTATGTTAAGAGTTTGGATATTTGGAAGTGATGAGAAGTTAAGACTTTCAAGCGTACCTTTCAATCCCATATTTGCGAGATTTACCTCAGAGACAGAAATGGAATCTTCATTACAAGAAATTCCAAGCCAGTTGCATGAATTATTGCCACTCCATGAAGATAGCAAAGTTTGGCTTTGGTTGTCAAGACTTGCTTTCCACTTCAACAAAGCACTTGCTTGTGAAGTTGCTGATATAGTATTTGGGGCTGTTGTGAATGCACAAAACCACATTGAAAGAAGCATCCAAAACAATAGGAACCTCATGGTGGAATATATATGTTTATATATAGGGTGAAGTCTTCAATTACTAATGAATACTCCAAGACACTTGTGTTTTTACCTAGTGTATGTAGTGTTGTACATATTTATAGGCAAAAGGCCATAAAATGAATGTGTGAATGTCTATATTATTTAATTTAGGATTAACTATGTTTTCGAGCTTTTTTTTTTTTTACAAGTTAAAATGAGATTTAAATTACCACTGATGATTCATCTCTTACAAGATGTGGAAAAGAGAATCAACATGTATATATTGTTTAACATGCCAAAGAATCTAGCTTGTATATATGTTTCTTTTTATCATTGGATCACTAAGTAATACTATATTTCATTTAATTTAATGAGAAGATTTATCGAGTCAATATGGTAGAAACTTCCTTACATAAGATGCAAGATTTATATCATTTGAGCACTAAAGAATTGGTCTTGTTATACGATCTTCTCTGTAATAAGAAACATATGCATGCTGAACAAAACAGTAACAATTTTTTTTCTTTAGCAAACTAACAAAATTTCTTGACTTTGTGGACTTGCATTATACCCACTTTATGTTTCATATTAGGCCTTTATCTACCACTTATTCTCATCCTAACCAATGTCAATACCGTGAGATAATGGGCAACCGAAAAGTGATGAGCAAACATCATCCTAGTTATAATCGTTGCTGAAAAGACGGATACTCACGTGCTCGTCTTTTTGTTTTTTTTTATTTCCTTAATATTTGAAAATTATGAACGGTATTTTTTATGAAATTTTGTTTTTGATTAAAATAAAAATAAAAATATTTATTACTTTCAAATTATAACAAAACAAACTAATCATGATCAACTATTTCAGCTAAAACTAAATTTGTTTAATTATCTTTAAAAATGCACAAACACTTTTTTTGTTGCAACTACAGAAGTTATTAAAATTAGATAAGATAAACATAAAATTCTAAGTTTGGTAGGATTAAAAACATATTTAACCCTTTAATATATATGTACCATAAAACTTTTTTTTTAGCAAGCAAAACCTGATTATATTAACACCAAAAGAGAGTCCTTGTAAGCACAAGTGTGCCAACAGGACCTCAAAGTTTACAAGCTTACATACAAAGCAGTCGAAATCAAAGGAAGAAAAAAAGAATTAGTCTATACCCATACACATAAACGGGTTCGACAACCACAATTGAAAGTTTAAAGCAATATCTGCATTTTAAGCCTTCACCCACCAATAAGAATGTAATTTAACTTTATCTAACAGCTGGTGAGTGGAGTTTTCCTTGTTCTTGAAAATCTATTGTTGTGCTCAGTCCATAAAACTCAAACACAACAAAGCCAAAGAAGCTGCATAAAAGAGTGATACGCTCGTAAGCCACCTGAATACCATAAAACGTTTTTTTCATCCATTCAAATTTTGTTCGGTGGAGATTTTTTTTTTCTTTTGAGAGGAATTTTAATGGACCGTCAATATGTTCCTAAGGACCTAAAAGACCTCTAGAAGGGCTTTCAGACCCTCTTAGAGGCCTCAGTGCCATCCACAAAGCGCCGCCTCTATCTGCTTCTAGAAGCCTCTAGAGCACGCCTAAAAATACCTAAATACCCTTGTTACTTGCTGCCCAAGTAAACACAAATCAGGCCCACAGAGAGCTATTAATTCAACCCTTGAGAGCCTTCTCAAGACAATGACGAATACAATACAAACTTTAATACGATTATTGTACTTTTTGCAAGTACATTTAAGAATTTGCATAGTAAAATAGTATAATAATATGATTTATTTTTTTTCGTTGAAATATAATATGATTTATTGAATACAAGAATACATAAAATTTATTTCTTGTCATAATATACTTTTTTGAAGGTGTATACCAATTTATTTTCATTATATTATTGAATATACATCAGAGACTATGAAAGTTTATATAATTATAACTAGATGATGTTTACTCATTATTTTTACGTTGGTAATTTCTCACGGCATTGACATTGGTTAGGATGAGAACGATGATGTTTACTCATTATTTTTACGTTGGTAATCTCTCACGGCATTGACATTGGTTAGGATGAGAACAAGTGATAGATACATAAATGGATATAAATTAAGGAAAAAACTTAGGTACAATTCCTTAGGTGTTTTTTTCCTTAGGTGTTTTTCGTATGGTTCTTAACTAAACTTTGAGAGAGTTATGAATTTAAGGAAATCATAGTGAATTTAGTTAAGAACCATACGAAAAACACCTAAGGAATTGTACCTAAGTTTTTTCCTTAATTTATATCCATTTATGTATCTATCACTTGTTCTCATCCTAACCAAACCAATTTAAGTTTCTGTTTCAATTAACTTTGAGTTAGCAAGACCCCGAACGTAAGGACCCCGAACGTAAGTTTCTGTTTCAATTAATTTATAAACATTTATGTATCTATCACTTGTTCTCATCCTTACTTATTTATTTCTCTCATCTATGTGTCCTTTGTGTGTGACCCAATAGGTTCCATAACGTTGACAATAATATTAAATCACTTATTTAATATTATAAACAGTGAGCGGTATCTAGCAACACATCACTGCTACCCAAGTGGCGAGAATGTCATGTGATCTGACGAAACCTTTCTGTGATATGATCATGTGTATAATTACCCTTTTGCCCTCATGTCTATATTGAACACAAGACATAGCATGTCACCCTTGTCCCGTTCAATATTAGGCCCGTTGACATTTCTCCTGTTATGTAGGAGGGACAAATTCCATCTAGGTCACTCATGTCCCTCAACACGATTCGCGGAGTACCCATCAACCAACTTTATAGTCATCTTGTTACAGACAACGTTTGAATGGTGACAAAGCACTCGACTCCAACATCTAGGGTACATAGTGTTTTCAGGTCAAATTGTGAAATACACCACTATAACTATGAGAATATCTTATGACACTTTTCATAACTTTTACTATGTAGTATCCTCATGGTGGGTCAATCCAGTATAAATATTACTCCTAATATGTATACCTATGTGAAGACATGATAACTTTTTATCTATTATCCGTGAGATGTGATCATCGATCTACCCACATAATAGTCTCTATGCTTTAATGTTATCATTTTTCACAATAAAGCTTGACTACAGATATTTTAAGAATAATGTCCTTTCGTTTAATGGGTTTCACGATTAAGTCACACTTAATGCTTCATTAAAAGGACTAATTATTCTAGGGACTTTATTATTTTGAAAAAAAAGACAAAATCAATAATGAAATGACTTATTATTAATATATATTCACAATAAATATTTATATCAATATCATGATACAAAGCCAAACTCAATCGATATAGATTGGCTATTAAGGCTTACTTCAACAACGTATTATCCAACAATGAATATACAGAGGGGATTCAAAGAATCCTAACCGCTGCTTACTTTTCTGCAACCAAAACAGGTAAATTCGTTTTGTTGCAAACAGATAAAAATTGCAATTAACTTTTAGACCGTCAAACTTATAAAAATAAGTAACTAGAATTGTTCGGACGAAAGGACAATCCCTGTGGATACGATACTCTACTTACTAACTTTTATTACTTGATGAAAGCGACTGGTACACTTGTCATTGTGCAATTACGCTAATCAATACAATTCTACAAACTCTTTATAGTGTGCATCACCAACCCGATTGTTTGGTATCTAGGCTTTTTAAAGCTCAATATTTTCCAAGTAGTAACTATATGGATTGTAAACTTGACCACGGACCAATATTTGTACGGCGAAGTATTTCTTCCACAAAGAGAGTGGTCAAAAGAGATGCAAGGTGGAATATGGGTTCATGCGTGGATATTTTTCCCCTTTTTTCGTGCTCCATGGCTTAGAGTTGGAGTGTCTATTTCAAGTGAAGTCCAACCATTATTCAAAAATTATATCAATTTTTGGATTAGTTTTTCATCTTCCAATTATACCCTTCATTTAAAATATTATAAATGCAATTTTATCCTATGTGCAATATCATTATTTAAGTCTATAATTTGAAAATAAATTTTGTTAAATCTTATTATAATCAACTGCGATAAATTAAGCACATAGTTAAGGACAATAAAAAAAGTGGAAAAGCGGACACGTTAGTGCCTCTCTTAACGCTAATAAATATAATGATGCCGAAATTCTTTAACATTGTTTTTTGAACAACCGAAATTCTTTAACATTATTATGGGTTTGGCAATTTTATCATGGCATTGACATTAGTTATGATGAGAAGAAGTGATAGATACATGTGTAATATGAAACATAAATTGTATATAAATAATATGCAAGTCCACGAATTCAAGAAATTTTGTTAGGATTTTGTTCATGCATGGATATGTTTCTTTAAACTCTTTCTGTTCCTGCATGGTCCTATACAGTCTTATGATATATGATCATACTTATTTCAATAGATAAATTCGAATAAATTAATCTAAAGAAATTCAATTCTCAAAATTGAATCCAACGCCGTCAGAAGTACAATTTTTTTAAGTGACTGCCAGAAGTACACGAGCATATATAAATTCTAATTATAAACATTATAATAAAAAAATCATCAAAAATTAAGTCATTATGATAGCTGCTCCAGTTGACTGCAGCACTGTTCATTTCTGATAATGTTTCTAAAAGCCTTATGACGTGGGTTAATATCATTTTTTAATATCGACGGCAAAATATGGAAGTAGATAAAAGGACTTGTTATTTTTGTTTATTCCAACTTGTTCAAAAAACTAGAGATAACGACAAGTCGTAGTTTGCAATGCAAGAAACATGTTTGAAAATTGTTGTTCTGACCATCAAAAGTTCCTAATAATACATGGAAATTCCAAAAAAGTCTCCGCAGTAGTTAACTATCGTTGAATCCAACGGCAGTTAATTGCCGTTCATACCAGGAAAAAATCAGTGCAGTCTGCACTGATTTTTCCAGTCATTTTGATCTGTTTTTACTTGTAATTTCAAACGGCAATTCCGCATGAAATCAAACCGAAACAGCAACATCCAACAATCATAAACATCAACATTTCATAATTTATCAATTATTCGGTAACATTACACAAAATCGATAATGCGTTAATGTTACACAAGTGTTTGAAATTCGTCAAATTTTATACATTATGCAACACATTACACATAAAGTACATTAATTTATAATAAATGTGAAACTCATATATATATATAATTCATTAAAGGTTAGTTACATCTTGGCCACAAAATTGGTCATTACATTATATATCAAAAAAAATATGTCGGTGCATATCGACCAAAAAAAGGATGAACACCGATAAAAAAATGTCATATTTCATATTTCATCTAATGAAATTAAATCATCTAAATGTTCCACAACATCTTCAAATTCTTCATTTGCTTTAACCGAAGTATCTCCACACAAAATAAGATTGTCTTGAATTGCTAGTTTTTGGGTGGAACCGGTCTCTCTCCTTTCTCAATCTCCATGAGTGTTCGGAAACGATCGTGTTGATGCAAAAAATTCATCCTCCCATGTTGCCCCTGTGATTTTTCCACTCCGTGGATGATGGAGGTAGTGGGAAGCCATCTTTCAACGAAAGAAGGGCAAAATGATTTGGGATTAAACCAAGGCAAATCATGTTGCTTTTCGGGTTAACCGGAGGCCTACCTCTAAGGGGGAAAAAAGTCTCTGAAACTCCAATATCAAGGGTAGTCATCTCTACCACCGGCCTATTGTAACAAGATGCAACGATGTGTCCCATATCCGGCAATGTCAACCATTTATCGGGAGGTGCAAAACAACTACCATTTTCGAGAGGATACAAGCCATTCAAGATGTAGTTATAACGGCGCTCGACTGCATATATCCAGATGTAGTCTTTCCTTTGCTCTTTCACCTCTTGAATAAGTGCTCTCCGCACCATCAAATGACATTCTTCCGTCAAACCCAAGGATTCGACTATAGCCCTAAACCCACAATGTCCATCGCCAATAACATCCACAATTCTCTCAATATATGGTCTCATGAATTTTGGAATGTAATACATAGGACTCCATGGATCATAATTACTTGAAACCAAGACAGGCTTAGGAACCGGAACCGGAACCGGAGTTTTAATCGACGAACATGGAGAAAGGTCAATGCGAGCACCTTTTCTTTTAGGTAGTGAAGATGGGATCCTACGTGTCATTTTTGGTGTAGATTTGATTTTTTTTTCTTTGCTCTTTTGGTTGGTAACTTTCTTGGAGGTGGTGACAATATTATGGTCTCCGGAAACGCTAACAACCGCAAACCCTCTTTGATTTCTAGTTTAATTCGGTATGAAACTCTTTCGAGACGTTCTTGGATACCACTCCACTCCTCCACGACCGAAAACAAATCTTCATTACTTTCTTCTTCATCCATATACAACTTATGCCAATGCGGGTGTATCTCATCCAATCGAATGAGCTTGTTGTGACAAATTTTCATAGCAATTAAGATGCATAAGGTAGGCCATACGAAGTCCTTTAGACACAACCGCAAGTTTTCTTCTCGATGCACAAGGTTTTCCTAGCACGCTCTTCTTCCACAAAAATATAGTTTATGGCTTGTCTAGACATGTTACCCCCAACTCAGAGTACAAAGTGACATCTTTGTATCTATGTTCCAAGACTGTAACGCTCCTACCAAACGATGAATGTATCTCCCTAAACTGGATTGGCAACATCTCATCTATTTTTTTCCAACAAGTACACAAATCACCCTTGGAGGTGGACAAATATTGCTTCACTACACCATGAGCTCATTCAACTTTATTCGTGGTCCTGCACCCAAGATGTAACACAAGGTCTGTCCATGCCCTCACTATTTCGTCCTTAAAAGGCTTCAAAATGGTAGTTTGGACATAGTAAAGAAACTTTGGATAATCCTTACAATCATCGGTTAAGGAATTAGCAACTCATCAACAGAACACAATAATGTATGCAATGCTCCTAGATTCGGCCGTATATGCATGTGGTATCAAACCTACTCACCAATTTTGGATATCAGAAGTATGTTACTGATTTTATCCCTTCATTTTTAAATATAACACCATCTTAGAATACAACACCATCAAAGTATTTTAAAAACAAATCCCATTTTTTATTACAACACCATCAAAGTATTTTAAAAACAACACCATCTTTGAATACAACACCATCAAAGTATGTTAAATCACATCGTTAAATAGACTCGACCATAAATGCATAAACACAAGTAAAGACTCAACAATGCACCTCATTCGATGACTCGACCATACACATCTTTATATAGCATCATCGTCAAATACAACATCATTAAATAGCCACTTCAATTACACATTAATTAACACATCAATTTCACATCATCAAATAATTCGCAAATTACACTTAATCAAATAATCCACCAATTACACTTCGTTAAATAACACATCAATTACACATCGTCAAATAACACATCAATTACACATCTTCAAATAATTCATCATTGCTCGAGATTTAATATCACATCAATTCTAAATAAATAAACAAACATATTTTATACTATTATTATATACACCTATATAATCACAATTACATATTCTGGAGAACCTTGGGTCTTAATTCTCGCCACTAGCACACTAAAGTAATGCCTAATTTCAATTTTCCACGTAAATCCAATTCATTCGAACAGCTAATTGAAATTGAACAAATTGATGATTATATTCAATCTAAATAAGAACAAAACCAAAGTTGAACTTGAAATGCATTAGAAGATTTAACTATTAAAATTATCCATCGCTACACCACACACACATATATCTATCTATATATATATGATAGACATTCATGTCAAAATCATTAGGTTACTCATAAAACTGTTTTAAAAGCCAAAGATTAAATTGCTTGAAGGTACCGTAAAATGATATAAAAAAATGAATTTAACAAAGGAATTAGCACGACAACATGAATTGAATGGAACAACAACGTGAAAAAAATATTAAGAACAGGACCGCCAAGCAATCACCAATTTAAATTTGAAGATACAATTAAAATAGAACACGGCACCAGCAATTTCGATCGGTTGGCACGACAGTGTTATGTTTCAAACAATTGGAATTCAATTTCAAACCGCCACACATGAATGGAATTAAGAAGCAAAAGCTAACGCTAATGGAAAGAAAATAAAGGTAAAAGCTGAAACTTTGAATTTTAATGCATCGACATCAAGAATTCAGAAATAAGATCATACATAAAATCACAACAAATTAGAGCACGGATTTATCATTAATTCATTGAAAGATCCAATTTATTAATCTCTAAGGGTCCGTTTGGTTCGAGAGTTTTGAAGGGGAGGGGCGGGAAGGGGAGGGGAGATTTTTAATTTGAAGTGTTTGGTTCAATTTTTAGAAGGGGAGGGGAGGGAAGGGGAGGGGAGCAAATTGTTTTAAAATTTGATTGCATTGCCATAATTATCCTTAAATTAATTTCAAATCCCAATATTAACCTTGTAACAACTTTTATTATTATTTATTATTATTAGGTTATCTTATTCTTATAACAATTATTATTATTATTTTGTTATATTTTTTTTTAACAACTTTTATTATTATATTATCTACAACTCTTATTTGTTACATCTAAAACCACTTCTACTACTACTTTGTTGATGTCAACGGTCTTATTATTATTATTATCTTATTTTAATTCAACTTATTATTGTTTGTTGATCCTTGTTTTTTTTAATGTTAATTCACTGGTTCATGTCTTGTTGTGGAAAATATATGAGCTAGTTTAAGATAAAATACGCAGCTTAGATGTGTGTTTGTCATTGGTTGGTCTCTGAAATTGTAAAATCAAGTAGTTTCTTTTATTTAATTAAGTTTAAGGGTAAAACAGTAAAATAATTTTAAAATCCTTCCCCCTCCCCTCCCCTTGCGAACCAAACACGTTTTTAATTAAAATATCTCCCATCCCCTCCCCTCCGTTAAAATCCCTTCCCTTCCCTCCCCTCCCCTCCCCTCCTAATTCTCGAACCAAACGGACCCTAACCTGGAAATTTTACCCAATACCCCAACACATGTACTTTCACCCTACAAATTTTTGAAAATCCCAATTTTACCCCTTTTATTATTTAACCTTTTAAACATAAAATTTTCACCTTCATTTTCAACATCTCTTAATTCAGTATGATTCACCCCACCTCTAGGTATATTTCCGTTTTGTTCTTCATTTATTGAAATCATGATTGGCATGCTCATGTTGATGCATCTAAAACTTATATTATCTCGAGGCTATGTATTTGAAATAATGCAATGTAAGTTGAGTTATTATAATGTCCCATGCATCTGTTGATACATGGACAAAGTACGTGCTCTCGTATTTTCTTTTACTGCACGGAAAATCTTGCGTGCGTGCTTGCGTGCTTGTGCCCAAAAGTAGGTGCATCACGTGAGTTGATATTCACTCTATATTTTTAAATTGAATACTCAATTCAGCAGAACCGAACCATATTTTTATTGTACTCACTCACATGCTCTTTATACTCTTGAGGACTGTTCTACCTTTCTTATCTTTGCTTCAAGGTTGTTTGTGATTGTATAGATACATTATGGTTGAACATAGAGATATATCATCTATACTGTTGTAATTTTTTTTGGCTTATTGTAGATAACCTAACTTCGGACAATCTCGCTGAAGTGAAGCCGAATAAACACAACAAAGAAGCCAATGGGCCTATGTCCAAGTGGCTCAAAGCCTGAACTGCAACAGGAGAAACCACACATTTTAGGAAAGGCTTAATTGCATGTTTGATCCCTTATGTTTATTTTAGTTTTCATATTGGTCCCTTATGTTTTAAATGTTTCAAGTTGGTCCCTTACGTTTTAAAAGTTTCAAGTTGGTCCAAAACGTTACTCCTATAGGAATAAGTTAGTCCCTTCAGTCACATAACGGTTAAAGATTTCAGGTTGACAATATGGGTGATGGAACTTAACTTATTTAGAAAATCAGTTTTAAAACATTATTTTAATTTTTTTTGTTTTATTAAACTCAATATCATGTCGCGGAATGGACTAACTTATTCCAATATGA